>Ga0214917_10001300_pt1 | contig 32213 bp, 31 predicted proteins | sample LL_1208_BB_MetaG_FD_177983 | JGI IMG/M metagenome (GOLD analysis project Ga0214917, IMG submission 177983) | Freshwater microbial communities from Lake Lanier, Atlanta, Georgia, United States - LL_1208_BB | ecosystem: Environmental > Aquatic > Freshwater > Lake | place: USA: Georgia | collected... | reverse complement strand
TCGGCTTAGATTCAATTTTAAAACTTCTATATTGGGCGTTTTGTTTAATAATGCACCAAGATTGGTTGATGTAATATCAGAGCGGCTTAAATCCAAATACTCTAGAGCTTCCAAATCTTGCTCTATTCGTATAACTCCGCTGATATTATCGCAGCGTTCTAGACTTAATTTTTTTAAATTAGGCGTTTTTGACAATAACGAACCAAGACCATCTGATGAAATATGGGAGGAGCTTAAATCCAAATACTCTAGAGCTTCCAAATTTTTCGCTATTTCTATAGCTCGTCTAATATTATTGCAATTTGCTAGCTTTAATTTTTTTAAATTAGGCATTTTTGACAATAACGAACCAAGGCCATCTGATGAAATATGGGAGGAGCTTAAATCCAAATACTCTAGAGCTTCCAAATCTTGCTTTATTACTATAACTCCGCTGATATTAACGCAACGTTCTAGACTTAATTTTTTTAAATTAGGCATTTTTGACAATAACGAACCAAGACCTTCTGATGAAATAGCAGAGCGGCTTAAATCCAAATCCTCTAGAGCTTCCAAATTTTTCGCTATTTCTATAGCTCCTCTAATATTATCGCAATTTGCTAGCCTTAATTTTTTTAAATTAGGCATTTTTGACAATAACGAACCAAGACCATCTGATGAAATAGCAGAGTGGCTTAAATCCAAATCCTCTAGAGCTCCAAAATCTTGCTCTATTCGTATAACTCCGCTGATATTATCGCAATTTGCTAGCCTTAATTTTTTTAAATTAGGCATTTTTGACAATAACGAACCAAGAACTTCTGATGAAATATTAGTAGCAACTAATTCTAGGTCCTCTAATACTGATAAATCTTGAACTATTTCTATATTGTCTGGAAAATCACTAACAAGAAGAGTTAAATTTTTTAAAGCTGGAGCTTGAGCCAGCAATGACACAAGAACGTCTGATGAAATAGTAGACACCCTTAAATCTAATTTCTCTAATGCTGGTAAAGCTTTACTTATTACTGTCTTGTCTTTAATATCACCAGGAACATAAAGAGTTAACTTTTTTAAAGCTGGAGCTTGAGTCAGCAATGACACAAAACCGTCTGATGAAATAGTAATTCTTTTGAGACTAAATAAACTTAATTCCTCTAATGCTGGTAAAGGTTGACTTATTAATATATTTTGTTCACTTTTTTTGCCAGGATTAACAGTTTGCGCTATAAATGTTTTTAAATTAGGTGCGTTCTCTAACAGTTTATTAATATGTTCGCTATTAAGGTTAGTACTTTGAAAAGAAAGAATTTCTAACTGTTCATTCATTGGGAAGGAAAAATCTTTAATATTTAAACACTCTGACTCTATACTTTTTAATAAGGGAAAGTTGCTTATAAATTCAAAAGACTTAATTTCATAAATGTTGATTTTTGTTAAATTTTTAGCGTTTGGTAAAGATTGTGTCAAGTCATCGAGTACCAAAACATTAATATCTAATATTTCAATATTTCGTAGCTCTGGAAACGGACCTTTTATACGTAGAGGAATAAGGCTGTTTTGATTATTATCCCTTATAATAATGCTAGTCAAATTTTTATTTAGAACGCACTGCAAAAAAGATTCTAAACAGCCTCTGATTCTATACTTGTCGAAGATAAAATGTAAAGTATGTAATGCGCTGCTTTTTTCAATAATTTTTTGGATAAATTCTATCGATACAGTACAGTTACCTAAGCTTAAATCAATTTCTAAAACTTCAAGATTTGGCAGTTCTGGAATATCGTCAATGTTATTTGTTGATTCTAACCAAAACCTACAGACCCCTAAGGTAAGCTTTTTACAACTTGAATTTGTTGTCAATAATTGCAGGAAACCTTTTAGATCTAATGCGCAGGTGTTTAAATCGAGTTCTTGTTTATCATTTGCTTTATAGTAATTGATACTTGGAGGGATAAATAATTTTTCTGCATTATCAGAGTTAATAATATAAAGCTCGTCCCCTGTGCATTTTAACTGTTCAGCGCAATAATCATCATCTACAATAAGGTCTGTATTTATGTGAAATTTTGCGTGTAATATGGATTCGGGATCAAGAGGCTTAAATTCGCCGTAATTACAAGAAGTGGTGTCGGGATGATAAATCTCAAATCCAAGTTGAAGTAAATGCAGAAGCTGTATTTTAAAAATAATTAAATCTTTATCTTGTACTTCATAATGGCGCAAATTTAAAACAATTTTTTTATTTCTAGGGCTTTGAATGCTTGCATAACGGACAAAACAAGTTTTTTGTTTGAGGAGTCGTTCAATACTTATCCTAGGTCCGGGAATATTACTATAAGTTAAACTGGGTAATTGAGCATTAAACCGTAGGCTATCTATAAATTCTTGCATAATTAATCCGATGACCAATAAACATTCATATTGTGATTATAGTATCATTCTTGATTTTTTATTGCAACAACATCTTACTGGCAACATCATCAATAACCAGATAAAATCAGAATTATTCTTTACGGGAATGGCAGATATGATGATTTTTTTAAAAAATTTGATTTTAATGATAATCCTTTTATGTTGTCAGCAATCTTTTGCTGCAGATGAAGAAATTTTATCTTTATTAGCGGCCAATAAGGGTAAAATTGATGAGCGGATTAGTAGTGTAAGTGAAAAATTACTTGGAAGACCATACATGTTACTTGCCCTGGGCGAAGGAGCTAATGGTCAATTTAATACGCGGCCATTGTACAGAACGGATGTTTTTGACTGCGAGACCTTCGTAGATACAGTGTTAGCTATAGTTAACTCTGAGGATATGCCGTCATTTAGGCAGCAGATAAATAATATACGCTATAAGCATGGCAAACCGAATTTTTTTGCCAGAAACCATTTCACCAATTTAGATTGGAATATGAATAATCAAAAAAAAGCCTATATTAAAGATATTACTCATAATCTTCAAGTTTATCGAACCGCAAGAACCTATATAAATAAAAAAAATTGGTATAAACACCTACAGCTAAATGTTATAATATTGCACGCTTCTGATGATGAAAAAAAACAACAATTATATAGGTTACGCTCTTTGGGCTACCAAAACTCAAGCAATGCCTATTCAGTGCTAAATTACATACCTCTTTCTGCATTATTTGTTGAACAACGTCCTGTGAATTCATTATTCAAACAAATTCCCAATGGTGCAATTATTGAAATTGTCAGACCTAACTGGGATTTGGAGCGCACAATTGGTACTAAACTAGACATCTCTCACCTAGGTTTTGCTATTTGGAAAGATGGGAACTTGTATTTTCGCAATGCATCATCAATTCATAACAAAATTGTCGATGAAAAGCTAAGTGACTATCTACAAAAATATATACATAGTCCAACTGTAAAAGGCATTCATATTGAACAACCTCTGGCATTATTATGAAAAAATATATACTACTGTTGGCATTAGTATGCGTATATTATATTAGTCCGCAGAAAACCATTCCTGTAGTGATTGATAACCATTTGCTAATATTAGAGATTGCGCAAACAACTGAGCAGTTACAACGCGGGCTAATGTATAGAAAATATTTACCTAGTAATCATGGTATGCTATTCGATTTTTCAACTCCAGGAAACTATGCAATTTGGATGAAAAACACTTTGCTGGCGCTAGATTTAATTTGGTTAGATAGCCACAAAAGGATTGTGTATTTCCTTGATAATGTACCAATTTGTCGCCAGGTTCCGTGTAAAGTTTACGCGCCACCATATAATGTTCCGACCAGATTTGTTATAGAGATAAACAGTGGATTGCGAAAAAAATTACACCTGCAAATTGGTATGTCTGTGGATTTTATTACGCAGGCTTGAACATTTATTATTTATAATCAATAATAATTTAATACTTACCAAAAAAATAACATTAATGATAAATATTCGCATCGCTTTTATAATTGCTCTATCTCTAGGCCTGGCTAGCTGCGCAACTACTCGCCCTAAGTATCGCTTCAACAATCAGGCAGAATCTTATTGTAAAAGCACTGGCAAATATAAAGAGCGCGAAAAGACCCCGCTGAGAAACTTTCTGGATCATTACACTTATCATTTATCTATTTACAAAAAAAATGATAAGAGCTACCTTCTTAGTCAATTGCCCAAGTACAATATGGAATTTATCCAGTATAAAGACACCATTACCGTAATCCTGCCAACTGATGAGTACTTTGAGATTAACTCGGCAAAATTAAATGAACTGCGTTATGTAGGCTTAAACAATCTGGTTAACCTAATCAACCTTTATCCGTGCACCACCGTACATATTGCGGCATTCACAGATAACGTTCGCTCCAGACAAGCGAGTAACCAATTTACTAATGCACAAGCAGAGGCGCTCTTAGCATACTTATGGGCCAATGATATTCCTGCAGATTATCTAGATTCTCAAGCATATGGCAGTAGATTTGCAATTGGTGATAATCATACCGCCCATGGTAGTGCCATGAATCGTAGAATTGAAGTTCAATGGACCGTTCATCCTGACGAATCACTAGGGAATGTAGATTTATCCATGAAATAAATGCTATTATCACCACTTATTTTTATATATGGTTAGAGCTCATGGGCAAATTTTTTGGAAGCATCCTGTTAATAATTGGCACATCTATTGGTGGCGGCATGCTGGCCTTACCAGTTGCAACTGCAGCGGGCGGCTTCTACTATTCATTTCTAGCATTTATTTTCACATGGCTAATCATGACCGCAGGTGCCTTATTAATTTTGGAAGTACTGCAGCCCATGCCACAAGGCACTAATATGATAAGTCTAGCTAAACATTATCTTGGCAAGCCAGGAGAAATAGCTATGTGGCTATTTTATCTGGCTTTACTCTATAGTTTAGTTAGTGCTTATATTTCTGGTGGCACAGATGTCTTAAGCAATGCCTTGCAAGAAATAAATATTCAATTGCCTTTTTATGCGCTTGCCGCAATTTATACGTTTAGCTTTGCATTTATTATTTATAATGGGATTCATTGGGTTGACTACGTAAATCGTGTACTAATGTTTGGTAAGTTAGGCACCTATATCATGTTAATTTTAATTGTGGCGCCCTTTGTGGATATTAAACAACTGAGCACTGGAGAGTTTGCCCGCCTACTTCCTAATATTTCAATTTTGATAACCTCTTTTAGTTTTGCTTCTATAGTTCCGAGCTTGCGTGACTATTGGAGTAATGATGTTAGAACCCTAAAAAAAATCATCATCTGGGGTTCTCTCACTCCATTATTTTGTTATTTACTATGGAACCTGGTAATCATGGGGGCTGTAGGCCAAAGCAAACTTAATACTTTAGTCAACAGCGTGCATACAACCACAGGAGTTGGTAAATTTTTACTTGCTACTACCCACAGTCATATCATTCTTAGACTATTTGATTTTTTTAGCTGTATTTGTATGTTAACTGCATTTTTAAGCGTATCTTTAGGGCTGCGAGATTTCTTAGCTGATGGCTTTGGAATCAAAAAAAATGGTTGGAAAGGCGCTATTGTCTTATCTATGACCTTTGTTCCTCCGTTGGTCATAGTCATTATTAATCCTGGCATTTATCTAAGCGCGCTAAAATATGCCGGCTCGTTTTGCATTATTCTGTTACTATTGCTACCTACGTTAATGAGCATCCAATTTAGAAAAAATCATCAACAAGTAATTTTGCCCAGACATAATTTAATACTAACTGTATTGCTAATATCGGGATTGTTCTGCATGGTAACTCCATATGCTTTCAACTAAAAAGATTAGGCCGTTTCTTAAATGGGCTGGTAATAAATTTGGTTGCATTGAAGATATAGTATGTCATTTTCCGCCAGGAGCCCGTTTAATTGAGCCCTTCCTTGGCTCTGGAGCTGTATTTTTGAATACCGAATTTGCAAGCTATATACTTGGCGAGCAAAATCAGATTTTAGTATCAATGTACCAATTGCTCCAAAATGAAAGTACTGACTTTATTGAGTACTGTAGGAGATGGTTTACTGAATATTATAATACTAGCAAGCAGTATTATCAGATCCGTGACGAATTTAATTGTTCGGAAAATATACGCAAAAAAGCGGCGATGTTCTTATATTTAAATCGGCATGGTTTTAATGGTTTGTGTCGGTTTAACTCCAAAGGAAAATACAATGTTCCGTATGGAGACAAAAAAAAGCCTTATTTCCCAGAAAAAGAACTATTGGCCTTTGCAGAAAAAGCTAAACAAGCCATTTTTATCAATTGTGATTATCAAGAAACTTTTAAGCATGCGCAGCGTGGCGATATAATTTACTGTGATCCGCCCTATCAGCCGTTAAATAAATCAGCAAGCTTTACTTCGTATACGCAACATAAGTTTGGCTTCGAACAGCAATTACAGCTGGTGGAACTGGCTCAGGAATATCGCAAAAAAGGCTGTCACGTTTTTATCTCAAACCATGATACAGAATTAACTATGGAGCTGTATGAGCAAGCATATGAAATATACTCGCTGATGGTAAGCAGAAGAATCTCATGCAAAGCAGACACAAGACAGAGTGTCAAAGAACTAATTGCTTATTACAGACCTTAAGCAACTAGCTTTTTATGATGTGGTTTTAATATGAAACAGATTAAGATAACCAGTACCAGAGAAAATGGTAACACTGCCAAGGCTTTTTGATAATCAACGGCTTGGTAAACAAAGTGCCCGTCAATTATTCTACGATTAGAGCTCAGATCTAGAATCCAACCAACCGTTGGCTGCAGAATTGCTCCAAATAGAGTCACAATCATGTTGGTTACAGCAAAAACTGTGCCTGATATTTTTGCTCCACTTACCTCTTTTGCCATGATGAAAACAATGATTTCGGTTGAGCAAAATACCCCATAACCAAAAATCAAAGTATTTAACAGCCAATATGGCATATGCTGTAAATAAAGAACCGAATAAATAGTGATTAGACCGCCAGTGGCGCCAATTAGTAATGGAATTATACGATTTGAGAATTTATCCGAAATATATCCGGTTAACGGTGCGCCTATCGCCCAACCGATAAATAACACAGACATGCTATGAGCCGACTGAACTTTAGACAGGTGATGAGCTTGTTGTAGATATGTTTGCCCCCATAACTCTCCAAAAACTGACAAGGATGTATAGAGGCAGGCGCCAATAACTCCAACCATCCAAACTTTATAAGAGCAACAGACTTGAAGGACTTCACGAAGAAAAGACCGCAACGAAGTTTTATGCTGTTGCATATAATCTTTATTGTTACGAACTATTAGATAAATAACTAGCGTTAATACACTTCCTATTGCAACCGATGACCATAATACGGCATCAATACCTAATTCTGCGACAGTATTGGTAATTTTCATTTCTGCATAAACATTACCTAGCATGCCCATAGTCGTCATTAAACCAGCAAACAGCGAAAAAAGATCTTTGGGCAACCACATAGTGGCTAAGGTTAAGACGCCAACAAAGGCAAATGAGGAACCAAAACCAACTAAAAATCTACCCAGGCCAATTAAGGGCAAAGAAGTATTAAAGGAAAATAGATATGAACCTATACAGCAGCAAGCACAAGCAATGGTTAATAGTCTTCTTGGGCCAAATCTATCCATTAACATGCCCACAGGCAATTGCATAGGCGAATAAGCAAAATAATACAAGGCGGCAATTTGACCAAACATTGCCGCTCCTAAATGCCCAAAACGAGCACTTAATTCTCCTTGCAAAATCCCTGGCACAATCCTGAGTACAAATTCATAACAATAGAAAAAAGCAGCTATGGTGCAAATTATAAATCCATAGACTAACCCATATTGTGATGCGTACTTATGAACACGCTTTAGCATGAGTTTCCCTAATAAAAAAAGTAGAAATTACAGCTAAAACAATTCCAAATGGAATAATTGTCATAGCAGTTCTATAGTCCGCTGCAGAGTATAACCAATGAACCTTATTCAATGCAACCCCTTTTGGGACCTCTAAAGCGTGATGATATTTCAAACTTAAATCTAAAAGTTTACCAACCAGTGGCTGTAAAACCATAGCCCCAATCATGACAATCATATTTGTAAGAGCAATTGCAGTGCCGGAGGCTTGTGCCGGACTTAATTCGCGACCAACCACAAAGACAATAGTCTGGGCACTGTAAAACAAGCCTAAAATAAATATACAAGCATATAAGGCATGTTCAGACAAATTTGGCATATACAGTACTAATGACATCATAATTGCAGCCCCGGAGGCACCCACAATCATTGTTGGTTTTCGACGTCTAATTCGGTCTGATATCAACCCCATAGTCGGCGCACCAATCATAAAGCCAAAAAATAATAGTGAGTTGGCAAAGGCAGCTTGCGTATCAGATAGATTATGCGCATGGCGCAGATATGAAATACCCCATAATTCAGCAAATACTGTAGTTGGCAAATACACCATACATCCGTAAAAACCATTAATCCAAATTTGTTTATTTTTAATGATAAGCGCTAAATCTTTGAATTTTTTCGACATATTCTCAGATTCTGGACCATTGAAAACATGTTTAGGATGATCAGCTACTCCAAACCATAGAGCAAAACATAATAAAAAGCCAATATAAGCACTCCAATTCATGAATGGCTGCCAGCCTATATTTTTGACTGAAGCAACAATCACATTATCACCAACCATAGCACCAATTGTGCCAAGTGCTGAGGTCATACCAGCAACCATTGCTAACTTGTTTTCAGGCAACCACATGGTGGCTAATTTTAAGACGCCAACGAAGGCAAATGCTGAGCCCATACCAACCATAAATCGGCCAATAGCAGAAACACTACTTAACATTGTATCTGTAAATAGTAGAGAGCCTAGAGCACATAAAAAACAACCGAAGGTTAATAATTTTTTTGGGCCATATCTATCCATAAGAATTCCAACTGGCAACTGCATGGGAACATATGCATAGTAATATACTGCTGATAAAAAACCAAAACCAGTAGCTGATAAACTAAAATGGAGTCTTAATGCATCTTCCATTGCACTAGGAGCAATACGGAGTAAGTATTCATATGAATAAAAAATTGCACCGAGCGCACATATTATCCATCCCAAGCTGGATGACTGTTTAATTCGTTGAATAGACAAATTTCAGCCCCTTTAAAAAGTGGTATTTTTTGGTAAACCGTCTTTAAAGACGGTTTACCCCTGTTGCAATTGCAGCTTCTGATACTGCCCTAGGTACACGCTGTCTTAATCGCGGATCTGTAGGTTTTGGTAAAATATAATCCGGGCCAAAATCCCAGCATTTAACATTAGGATAGGACGCTTTTACCGACTCAGGAACCTCTTCATGCACTAATTGACGAATGGCGTCAACAGCTGCAATTTGCATGGCTTGATTAATACATTTGGCCCGTACATCAAGAGCCCCTCTGAATATGTAGGGAAAACATAAAACGTTATTTACTTGATTTGGAAAATCACTTCTTCCTGTTGCAATAATCATATCTGGTCGAGCCTGTTTGGCAACATCCGGATAAATTTCTGGATTTGGATTTGATAAAGCAAAAATAATTGGCTTTGGTGCCATTAAATTGACATGCTCTGGCGTTAATAAATCTGGCTTGGCAACACCAATAAACACATCAGCGTCTTTTAAAGCATCTTCGAGCGTTCGACATTCAGTATTTCTGGCAAAGGCAAATTTATAATCGTTTAAATCATCACGTCCAGTGTGGATTACACCTTTGGTGTCAACTAGTAGCATATTTTTCTTGTCAGCACCCAGTGCGACTAATAATCGCATCGAAGCCAAACCTGCAGCTCCAGCACCAATACATACTATTTTTGCTGACGCCAAGCTCTTATTTTGTAATTCTAGAGCATTTAGCAGTCCTGCCGCAACCACAATTGAGGTTCCATGCTGATCATCATGAAAAACAGGAATATCAAGCTGCTCAATCAATGCTCTTTCAATTTCAAAACATTCTGGAGCCTTGATATCTTCAAGATTAATACCACCAAATGTCGGCGCAATACGCTTTGCTGTAGCAATAAAATCCTGCGGATCTTTTGCATCAATTTCAATATCAAATACGTTGATATCTGCAAACTGCTTAAATAATACCGCCTTACCCTCCATAACCGGTTTGCTGGCTAACGGACCAACATCACCAAGTCCTAAAACAGCTGTGCCATTAGTCATAACAGCAATGAGATTACCTTTGGTGGTATAACGATAGGCATCATCGTGATTTTCAGCAATAGCAAGTACCGGCTCTGCCACGCCCGGCGTATACGCAAGTGATAAATCCTCCTGCGTTTTCGTTGATTTACTGACCTGCACACTTAATTTGCCTGGATTTGGGAACTCATGATAATTAAGAGCTCGTTCCTTCAAGAGAATATCAGTTGCCATAACTTACCTTCTTATTTATAAATAATATTATGAAAGAAACTACAGAATTTTAGCGACATATTGTGTCGCTAAAGTGATGTTTTGATTAAGCTTGATTTTGGGAAGTTCTTGACTTGTAACGATCTCGGAAACGTTGAACGCGTCCTCCAGTGTCAACAAGCTTTTGTTTACCAGTATAAAATGGGTGACATTGTGAACAAACTTCAATATTTAATTGTTGTGAAGCCATAGTTGAGCGTGTATCAAATTGATGACCACAGCTACAAGTAACTTTAACAACTTCATATTTAGGATGAATAGCAGCTTTCATGCAACGACTCTCTTCAAATAAATTAACCTGATTAATTCAGGAATGACCAAAAATGACTTGAAACAATAACAAATCTTTCGGCAAAGGTCAATCCATTCATTGAATTTTTTAATTTTCTTCTGGATTTATGTGTTCAATGTGAGCCAAACCGGAGCATGATCGGACGGACGTTCGTGTTGACGAGGCGCTTTATCAATTCCTGCGCTAATAGTTTTCTCTAATAATGGCGTACTTATTAGAATATGATCAATTCTCAGCCCCATCCCTCTACGAAATGCCGCCAAACGATAATCCCACCACGAATACAAATTATCAGCATTGGGATGCTTGATTCTGACTATATCATGCAAGCCTTTTTTAGTTAACTTTATAAAAGCAGCACGTTCTAAATCACTTACTAGCACTTGATTAAACCATTGTTTAGGATCATATACATCAATGTCTTCTGGAGCAATGTTAAAGTCACCAACTACAACCAGCTTAGGATATAATAGTAATTGCTGTTGGACAAATTCTTGCATCGCTGCCAACCACTGGAGTTTGTACGCATATTTGGGAGAATTGATAGCTTGGCCATTCGGAACATAGAAATTAATCAAACGCATATCATTTATTGTGACTGCTAACACCCTTTTTTGCTCATCTGGGAAGTCGGCAAAACTATCTACTCTATCGGTGATACTATGACGACTAATCCATGCCACACCGTTATATGTTTTTTGCCCATTAAATAAAACCTCATAACCAGCTTCTTTAAATGCTTCTGCGGGAAAAGCAGCATCTTCCAATTTTGTTTCCTGCAAAGCCAGAGCATCAGTTTGACTATCCTCAAGAAAATCTAATACTTGCTGCAGTCTAACTTTTAAGGAGTTGACATTCCAACTAGCAATTTTAAACATAATTTAGTCCTCGATACTCGATTGATAATGGCGCATGATCAGAAAATATTGGCTGCGTGATAATTTCTGCATAGGCAATTTTATCCTGCAATTGTCTTGTCACCACTTGATAATCAATTCTCCAACCAACATTATTTTGTCGGGCTTGGCCGCGCGAAGACCACCAGGTGTACTGGTGGTTACTACTATTTACTTTTCGGAAAGCATCCACCAAGCCTAGATTATTAAAAACCTTATCTAACCAATCACGTTCTTCGGGTAAAAAACCTGAATTTTTTTGATTATTTTTCCAATTTTTTAAATCAATTTCTTTATGCGCAATATTCAGATCACCACAAATTACTATTGGCTTATCTTGCTTCACAAGCCTCTCGAGAAACTGGTAGAAATGGTCTAAAAATAGAAATTTAATTTTTTGTCGCTCATCACCAGTTGTTCCAGATGGCAAATACACAGAAACCACAGAAAAGTTAGGATAATTGAATTGTAAAAATCGCCCTTCACTATCACTTATGTGCATATCCAATGAGGTATCAATACTATCTGGAGGCTGTTTAGCATAAATAGCAACACCGCTATATCCTCTTTTCTGCGCGTCAGCAAAACACACGTAATAACCTGGAATTGAAATTGCCGCTAGTGAATCTAGTTCACTAGTTTTAATTTTAGTTTCTTGAACACAAATAATATCAGGACTATTCTCATGCACCCAATTAAAAAACCCTTTTTTTATAGCTGCACGAATACCATTAGCATTAAAACTTACAATCCGCATTTATTTACCTATTAATTTCGCCATGCTAGCAATGCGCACACCAAACTCAAACGCGAGTTTTTTTTCTTCAGCACTGATACTAAGCTTATTTTCATGGCCAGCAACATGCGTTGGGCCATAGGGAGTCCCGCCGGTTTTGGTACTAGATAATTCCGGAATAGAGTAAGGAATTCCTACTATTAACATGCCATGGTGCATAAGTGGCGTCATCATCGATATAAGAGTAGTTTCTTGACCGCCATGCCATGAGCATGATGATGAAAACACACCCGCTGGTTTATCAACTAACGCCCCTTCAAACCATAAGCCAGAGGTTGAATCTAAAAAATATTTTAATGGTGAAGCCATGTTACCAAAGTGAGTTGGACTCCCCAGGGCAAGGCCAGAACATGACCTAAGATCATCAAGAGTTACATAGGGAGCGCCTTCTACAGGCACAGCAGGCTCCATTGCCTCACATACTGCTGAAATAGGCGGTACGGTTCGAATTCGCGCATCTAAACCCTCTACTGATTCAATGCCTCGCGCAATTAGATTTGCTAACTGCGCAACAGCACCTGTTTTTGAATAATACAAAACCAGGATATATGGATTTGAAATGCTCATAATATATATCTTGATAAATCTTCGTCATCAACTAATGCGCCTAAATGCGAATTTACGTATTCGTCATCGATATTGACTTTATCGCCAGCTTTATCAGTTGCTTCAAATGAAATAGTTTCTAATAATCTTTCCATTACCGTATATAGCCTTCTAGCACCAATATTTTCAGTACGTTCATTGACTTGCCAAGCTACCTCTGCAATTCTTTTGATACCCGAGTCAGTGAAACTTAAAATTAATCCTTCCGTCGCCATCAAAGCAATATACTGTTGCGTCAGTGAGGCCTCTCTATCAGTCAGAATTTTGATAAAGTCTTCAACATGTAACGCCGTTAACTCAACCCGAATAGGTAAGCGCCCCTGAAGTTCGGCAACCAAATCAGATGGTTTTGACATATGAAAGGCACCAGAGGCAATAAACAGAATAAAATCGGTTCTAACTTGACCGTATTTAGTACTTACCGTCGTGCCCTCAACCAAAGGCAATAAGTCCCGCTGCACACCTTCACGCGACACATCACCACTGTACTCACTGCGTTTGGCAATCTTATCAATTTCGTCAATAAACACAATGCCATTTTGTTCAACTCTATCAATGGCCTTAATTTTGATATCTTCTTCATTAATTAATTTTTGTGCTTCTTCTTCAACTAATAATTTATAAGCTTTTTTAATAGTTAATTTGCGAGTTTTAGTTTTTTGAGTGCCCATTTGTTGAAATAACGAGGTCAATTGACTAGTCATTTCTTCCATTCCTGGCGGGGACATAATTTCAATACCAACTGCAGATACCGCTAAATCCACATCGATTTCCTGTTCATCTAAAATGCCCTCACGCAATTGCTTCCTGAACAATTGCCGCGTCGATGTGTCTTTTTCAGCATTAGTTGCGCCACGCGCTGGTGGTAGCAATGAATCTAAAATGCGTTCTTCAGCAGCCTCTTCTGCCAAACTTTGTACTCGACGAATAGCGTAATCTCTTTCGAGTTTTACCGCTACGTCGACTAAATCCCTAATTATAGAATCAACATCACGGCCTACATACCCTACTTCAGTAAATTTAGTTGCCTCTACTTTAATAAATGGTGCATCAGCTAATTTTGCTAAACGCCTGGCAATTTCAGTCTTACCAACCCCAGTTGGACCAATCATTAAAATGTTTTTTGGCATTATTTCATTTCTAAGCTCATCATTTTTAATATTCATTCTTCGCCAACGATTACGCAGAGCAATTGCAACAGCTCGCTTAGCATCATGCTGGCCAATAATAAATTTATCCAGTTCCGCAACAATCTCGCGTGGTGTCATTACATTCATATTTTCGTTAAGCATATTAATAATCCAATTGTTCTATTGTAAGATTGTGGTTGCTGTAAATGCAAATATCAGCAGCTAAATTCAAGCTTTTATTAACTATTTCTTGTGCTGAAAGTTTTGTATTTTCAGTTAAAGCTCGTGCAGCAGCAAGAGCAAACGGACCACCAGAACCAATAGCGATTATGCCATGCTCTGGTTCAATAACATCACCATTACCAGTAATAATTAAAGACGCACTTTCATCAGCAACAGCCAACAATGCCTCTAGGCGACGTAGCATTTTATCTGAACGCCAATCTTTAGCCATTTCTACAGCCGCCCGCACCAAATGCCCCTGATGTTTATCAAGTTTTTGCTCAAATCTTTCAAATAAAGTAAAGGCATCTGCGGTGCCGCCAGCAAATCCAGCTAATACTTTATCCTTATACAATCGTCTTACTTTACGAGCATTACCCTTCATAACCGTGTTGCCCATAGTTACTTGCCCATCACCACCAATTACTACTTGATTGGCGCGGCGCACACATAGAATCGTTGTTCCTCGAAATTGTTCCACGATATTCCTCAAATTAATCTCACATACATGCAGATATGGGGGCTAACTTTAAAAAAACAAGTCTGGTTTGTTAAAAAGCCTCGCCCACATTTAAAGGTGGCAAACCAAAGTACTGTGCAATAGTCTGACCAACGTCAGCAAATGTTTGTCGCGCGCCAATACAATTAGCCACTACATTTGAACCAAACGTAATAATTGGGATGTGTTCACGCGTATGATCAGAGCCAGAACGGGTTGGATCACAACCATGATCAGCAACAATAAATACTTTATCATGCGGCTCTAATATCTGCTCCAAGAACGTAAGTTTTCGATCAAACTCTTCAAGCGCTTTAGCGTAGCCATTAATATCTCTTCTATGCCCATATTTAGAATCAAAATCAACAAAATTGGTAAAAATCAAACTACCGTTTGGCGCGTTTTGCATAGTTGCAATAGTTAAATCAAATAATTCATTATTATCAGCACCGTGAATTACATCAGTTACACCTCTGTGAGCAAATATGTCTGCCACTTTACCCAGCGCAAACACACGATGCTGAGCGTCTTTTAACTTATCTAGTAACGTGTCAGCAAATGGCGGAGTAGTATAATCTCTACGATTTGCGGTACGCTGATATGCGCCCTCCTCGCCACTAAAAGGCCGTGCAATTACTCGACCAATTTTATATTCATCAACTACAACTCTGGCAATTTCACATACCTTATATAATCTTTCCAAGCCAAAATATTTCTCGTGAGCAGCAATTTGAAGCACACTATCTGCAGAAGTATAAATTATTGGGAAGCCTGTTGCTTGGTGTTGTTTGCCTAAACGTGCAATAATTTCAGTCCCCGAAGCGTGACAATTACCCAAAAAACCTGCTAGACCGGTTAATTTTAGCAACTCACTAGTTAGTGCTTCAGGAAAACATGGCGAAGTATCAGGGAAATAACCCCAATCAAATAACACTGGCAAACCCATCAGCTCCCAATGCCCACTAGGAGTATCCTTACCAAGGCTTTTCTCAATTCCATAACCATACTGACCTTGCGAGACAGTATCTCCATAATAATTCAAACCAGAACTTAACTCTAAGGCATGCAGCAAACCCAAACGCGTTAAGTTTGGTATGCATAAATCTGGCACTTGATCTAAAATATGCGCAAGGGTATTTGCGCCCTCGTCACCATATTTAAACGCATCCGCTGAATATCCGATTCCTAACGAATCCATCATTAAAATACAAACTCGACCAATCATCACTAATCCTAACTTTTAGCAAAAGTTTCACGCAAGCGTGAAGCGAGAAAATAAGCCACTGCCGTACCAATAGGTAAGGTTATAGCTGCTATTTGATAGTTATGTAAGCTATACACTGGAGTACCATTTACAATAGAATAACTACCGGAATGTGTCAAAATGTAGCTAAAAATATTCTGATAAACCACATAACCACCTTGAGTCAATACTGATATCGCACTTACTGCCATAGCCGTAATCTCTGGCGCATGATTTTCTGCAACATATGCATAGCTTATAACTTGCGCCGCAGTAATTAACCCCAAACCAAAGAATAATAACCCCATTAAAAATGTATTTACCGGCGCAAACATAACCAATAAAATTAACCATAGAGTAACTGCTGCTGCTAAACGCATAGGTACTACTCGATTTTGCCAATTATCGGAGATCCATCCTATGACCGGACCACCAATTATGGCGCCACAAAATAGCATAGAATTTATCAATGATGCTGATGATTTTGAGATTTCTAACCTTTGCATAAGATATAAAGTACCCAGCATCGCCCCAAAAATACAAATAACCATATTCATTAAACTAGTATACATTGCTGATTTGATAATCGTTTTGTTGTAATATATTTGCTTGAGAGTGCTTAAACTACTTCTAATTGATGCTTTTTTAAAAGCAAGCTGCGAACTAGAATCTCTAATTCCCCAGTACATCAACACAAACATTACCACTCCTAACCAGCCAACCATATTTACTGCCGCACGCCAACCAATATGTTGAACTAATTCGGCTAATGGGTATTGTGATAAAATACCACCTGTCATCGCAAAAGTAACGATTAACCCTGTTATCATAGCCATTCTATTTACCGAAAACCACGTTGATGCAACTCTAATTGGACCTAAGAAACAAAATGCGCTCCCAATGCCTGCCATAAAGCGGCAAATTAAAGCCACGGCAAAGCTTGAGGTATGTGCAAACAAAAAGGTACTGATAATACACAGTAGCATGGAAAATATTAAAGTTTTTTTGGGGGAGTAATTGTCAAGTACGTACCCTGCGATGAATAAGAAAATAACATTTGCAAGATAATAAATACTCGATAAATAGGTCATCTTATCCGCGCCAATATTAAAATCCTGCATAATATTGTCAGCAATAGATGAAAACATATTACCCTGTATAAATTCGTAAAAAAAGAACAAGGTTGCTGAAAAGCATACAATAAAAGGTAAGTACTTATTACAAATTTTACTCATAATTATTAAGACTCCATGCTTAAACGACAATTAGTTTCTTTGATTATACAAATAGCAAATATTGCAATTAACATGCTTGCGGGAAATAGATACATTGCAAATTGAAATTTTTCTATGGATAGTACTGTTGAACTGGGATCTTTGAAACGTAACAAGTAACCAAAAATTATTTGGGCCACAGTACCGCCGCTCATAATAATTAATGAGGCAATTGAACAAGCCCTACCTGAGTATTGTAACAAATTGCTTTCTGCTATTAGTGGATAGCTTAGTACTTGCGCCGCAGAAAATAATCCTAAAGCAAAAAATAAACTCATCATGCTCAATGGTGATAAAACCAATCCAGGCAAAACTAAACATGAGGCTAATATTAGCGAGCAAATGGCCCCAATCCACATAATGGTCTTTCTTTTTTGTATTTTATCAGATAAAAATCCTGCTAATGGCGAACCTACCATGCTGCCCAAAAATATCATACTAATCGCATTACTAGCATTGTATGTGTCAAAATGATGCACAATTTGTAAGTACTGCATACCCCACAAGGCACACAAAACCATGATTGGTAAGTTTAAACAAGAAGTAAATAACCCTGCAGCAATATTTTGTTTATTCACTATGTACTTGAGACTCGCCAATAATCCAACCTCTTGCTTGGCCTGCTGTTTAAAAACTGCCTCAAGTTGTGGTGGATAATCATACACCGTCCCATACACCAAAATTAGCAATCCAAGGCCAAACAACACATTAGCTTGCATCACATGCTGCCAACCAAACTTATGCAGTAACATTATTAAAGGAGTATGTGCAAACATCCCGCCTAAAAAGGCCATATTAACTAAAGCTCCCATGACAAAAGCTTGTTTTCTAGACGGAAACCAGCGGCTTACTAAGACAACTAACGCGATAAAACAAAATGCCAAACCAATCCCGGTCATAAATCTAGCGATAAAGGCTAGTAAGAAGCTATTAGACATGGAGAATATTAGAATGCCTAATACTGATAAAAATAAGCTCGATAGGATAGCTTTGCGAGCGCCAAAGCGGTCAAGAAAAAAACCGGCGGGAAATAAAAAAATTACATCGCCCCAAAGTATAGAACTGCCAAGCAAACTTAGCTCAGAAGCGTTTAAATTAAAACGTTGAGTAATGATATTATTTAGAGCATCAAAACTGCTCAATTGAATGAATTCAAACAAAAAAAATAAACTGGCTACAAAACAAACCAACCAGGCTCTTTTAAGCGATACGCTAGACTTAACTTGCTCCATGTTATTTCCCAAAGTAAATGACTTTGGGGACCGATTATAACAAATAAATTTGCAATAAAATAGTTGCGCTAGCAATTTTCTTAACATAGTTTTGGAAGTTGTAAAAAATAGTCATATGTGCTATAAATTTTAGATATACACTGCAATATAGGGACGCTTTGCATGAAATATTATAACTCACTTGACACATTGACTGGTGTTGACTTACTGGAACATCCACTATTAAACAAAAGCACAGCTTTTACCGAAAAAGAACGCGTCAAATTTAATCTCCATGGCTTGATTCCTTTGAAAATTGAGACTATTGAGGAGCAATTAGCCAGAACTGACTGGTCTTACAATAACTTAACAGATCCCATGGCAAAACACATTTTTTTAAGAGCATTACAAGATATGAATGAAACTTTATTCTATCGCTACTTGCTCGATCATCCCGTTGAAACCTTACCGATTATTTACACCCCAACCGTAGGCTCTGCTTGTCAAGAATTTAGCAAAATCTACCGTAGACCGCGGGGGATTTTTTTAAGTTATCCCGAAAGAAAACATATTCCACAACTATTAGCTTATATCAAACAACATCGAGAAATAAAAATTACCGTCATGACCGATGGTGAGAGAATTTTAGGCTTAGGAGATCAAGGTGTAGGAGGATTAGGCATCCCTATTGGGAAGCTATCTTTATATTCATTACTAGCAGGAATTCATCCCGCTAAAACCTTGCCAATAATACTTGATGTGGGAACTAATAACCAAGAACGCCTAAGTTCCAATGATTACTTGGGCTGGCGTCATGAACGACTTACAGGACAAAAGTATTTAGATTTTGTGGATGAATGTATTGGGCATTTAGTTACAACGTTTCCCGATATTCTGATTCAATTTGAAGATTTTGCGCAGAACAATGCTCATCAGCTGCTGGATATATATAAAGATAAAATATGTTGCTTTAACGATGATATTCAAGGAACTGCAGCTGTTGCTGGAGCAACATTATTATCGGCAATTAAACGCTTAAATCTACCGATTAATGAGATAAAAATTGCTGTTTATGGCGCCGGCTCTGCTGGTTGTGGGATTGCGGCATTAATAAAAAATATTGCCAAAAACTTAAATATGGCTGAAGAAAAACTGCAACGTATGTTTTATATGGTTGATAAAAATGGCTTGCTCCATGACGGGATGGATAATATCAAAGCATTTGAGAAACCATTTCTGCAATCAACCACCGATCTCAAACCGTTATTTGATATTAATAAGCCTATTTCCCTCGAACAAGTAATCGATAAAATACAGCCCATTGCGCTCATTGGTGTGTCGGGACAATTCGGACATTTTACCGAAAACATTGTCCGTAAGATGGCAAGTTACACTGCGCATCCAATTATCTTTCCTTTATCAAACCCTAATGAAAAATGTGAGGCTACCCCGCAAGATATTTTAAATTGGACTAATGGCAAAGCCATAATTGCAACTGGCAGTCCTTTTGGAACACCTGCGTTTAAACAAAAAAACTATACTGTTGCGCAATGTAACAATGCTTACATTTTCCCGGCGATGGGACTTAGTATTATAGCTGGCAAAATGAAACATGTACCAAGTAAACTGTTTGAAGTAGCTGCCATTACTTTAGCCAAGCATTGTCCAGAGGGACAGAATGAACAACAATCATTACTGCCATGCGTCAAAGATATTCGCGCCATAAGTAAAATTATCGCTCATGAGGTAATTAAACAAGGTATTGAATCTGGTTGTTCAGAATTAAAAAATGATTCCTCGACAATTAATCAGGCAATAGAAGCAGAAATGTGGTATCCACAATACTGGTAATAGAACGGAGAGTAATATGCGTAGAAAATGGTATTTGGGGTTTGCAGTTTGCCTGGTATTAGTGTTTCATTTTGTAATCTTTATTCATGACTGGCGTTTATTTACTTTAATAGCTGCCGGTTTGATTGGTGTTGGAATATACGATATCACACAAAAAAAACATTCCATCTTACGTAATTTTCCTATTCTTGGCCATATTCGTTATACATTAGAATTTATCAGGCCAGAAATAAGACAGTATTTTATTGCTAGTGATAAAGACGAGAAACCCTTTAATCGTGAACAACGTTCTATAGTTTATAAACGATCTAAGAATATCAATGATACTATGCCATTTGGAACTTTAATCGATACCAGCATCGATGGCTATGTATTTATGAAACACTCAGTACAACCTGTAGCACCAGAGCATATTGAAAAACGCATTATTATCGGTAATAAACAATGTAAACAACCATATTATGCTTCACACTTGAATATTTCGGCGATGAGCTTTGGGGCGATATCACAAAATGCCATTGAAGCGCTCAATTTGGGCGCTAAATTAGGTGGATTTGCGCATAACACTGGCGAAGGCGGGATTAGCCGTTATCATCTCAAGGGCGGTGATTTAATTTTTCAAATTGGGACCGGTTATTTTGGCTGCCGGGATGATAATGGTCATTTTTCTCCCAAAGAATTTCAGAAAGAATCCACTAGGCCTGAAGTTAAAATGATAGAAATTAAACTATCCCAAGGCGCAAAACCTGCCCATGGCGGTATTTTACCGGCCGCAAAAGTAACTGAAGAAATTGCTACTGTTAGGAAAGTTAAAATGGGACAAGATGTTTTATCACCCATAGCACACTCAGCTTTTACTAATCCAGTAGAACTACTAGAGTTTGTGCAAAAACTCCGCGAATTATCGGATGGCAAACCGATAGGTTTTAAAATTTGTATTGGTCATCACTATGAGTTTTTAGGAATCTGTAAAGCCATTATTAAAACGGGGATTATTCCTGATTTTATTACCGTTGATGGTGCTGAAGGTGGTACTGGTGCAGCACCTGTCGAGTACAGCAATCACATGGGTGAACCACTTGATGATGCGCTTATGTTTGTGCACAATGCGCTAGTTGGCGTCGGTATTAGAGATCAGATTAAAGTTATTGCTAGTGGTAAGATTATTACTGGTTTTGATATGGTTTATCATATTGCAATTGGGGCTGATTTGTTTAATTCTGCACGTGGGATGATGTTTGCACTTGGGTGCATTCAATCACGACAATGTAACGCTAACACCTGCCCAACTGGAGTAGCAACACAAAATCACCGGCTTCAAAGAGGCTTGTTTGTTGATGAAAAAAAAATACGCGTTAAAAATTACCATAATAATACCGTTAAAAGTTTTCTTGAGATAATTGGTGCTATGGGACTATCTTCATCATCGCAAATTACACCTGATTTGATTATGAAAAAAACTAGTCTAAACCGCAATCAGCCATTAGACGAAGTATTTGAATTTATTCCGCCAGGATGTTTACTGGCAGGTGAAATCCCAGCCAGCTTCAAAAAAGCTTGGGCTCTAGCCGACGCAGACAAATTCAATAATTTTTAAACTATGAAAGAAACCATTTTAATGCTTAGTTGTGAACACGCTAGTAATCATTTACCAGCGCAATGGCAGCATCTACTTGCAAGTCTTGATATAACTACTGAATTACTTGAATCTTTTGCCGCCTATGATCCATTTGCCAAAGAATTAACCTTATATTTAGCGCAAAATATTCAATGTGATTTTTTGTTAGGGCAAATTAGCCGGCTAATAATTGATTTAAATAAGTCAACAAAGAAGGAAAAATGTTTACCAAAGCATATTAGTCAAAACATTACCACCGCAGAAAAGCAGCTATTGCTAAATCAAGAGTATCATCATTATCATCAGCAATTTGAACAGTTAATGGCGCCGTATCTTCTAAATAATCAACAAATACTGCATTTGTCTGTACATACTTTTAAACCAATGCATAATGCTGCAATTGGAATACTCTATGATACCAAACGGCACGCAGAAAAAGAAGTTGCCAGAATTTTTTATGAAATATTGACCAAGCGCACCAATTTCAAGGTGCGCTTGAACTATCCTCGCACTGGAGCTCATGATAATTATAACAGTGTTATTCGCAAACAACTGTCCGAAGATAAATACCTAGGGATAGAGCTAGAATGCAATGTTAGCTTAATGAAAGATGTTGAACAAGCGGCGATTTTTCAGCAGAATCTATGTCTGTGTATCAATTCTTTGCTGGAATTATTATAATCACGTGGTATCATAAGCCTCTTAATATTTATTCCCGCAAGGAGATATAGCTTGACAAGAATAGTCCCTTTTTTAATTATCATGTTACTATCTTTAAGTGGCTGTCATTATCTATCATTTGCGCAAACGAAAACGCAACAAGGCAACCTACTGCCGGATGAAAAATTAAAAAAAATCAAGATAGGTATGAGTAAAACCGATGTTGCCATTACTTTGGGTAGTTCATTAATTACCCCAACTTTCCAAAAAGAACGTTGGGATTACGTATTTACTTATCAGGAAAGCGAAGGACCAATTTTAGTAAAAAGGACCTCGTTATTTTTTGCACAAGATAAATTAATAAGAATTAAATAACTACCCTTTCTTTCCCTTTTTAGCGGCTCGCAAGCGTCGAGCCACTTTGGGATCAATTAATAACGGTTTATAAATCTCTATCCTATCCCCTGGCATAACTTGAGAATCGATGGCAGTAATTTTACCAAAAATACCGACACTCTCCTCCACCCCGAGTTGGTAATTTGCCAATTGCAGGACATCTCGTACTTGCATGCCAGAAAACCATGCCATTTCCATATGATATAAATCATTACTGGTATAATAAAAAAACTCAACTTGTAGTTTCATAAACAACTTTCGCTCGATCACAAAAAGAGTCTACCATTTTATCAGCTATTTGCTCGAAAATAGGACCTAAAAACATTGAGAGCATTTTATTAGAAAACTCAAATTCTAAATCAAATGAAATAATTGAGCCATCATCGGTCTCATCAAACCGCCAAAATCCTTCTAAGTGACGAAAAGGCCCGTTAACTAGCCGAATTTCTATCATTTTGTTATGCTGTAGTCTATTCCTAGTCGTAAATGATTTACTTACACCTGCTGCTTCAATTTCTAAAGTTGCTTGGACTTCAAAATCGTCGCGATGATGCACAATACCTTTAGATATGTACGGTAAAAAAATCGCATAGTCATCAATTCGATTAACTAATTCATACATTTGCGCGCAAGTATACTGAACCTTTCTGGAACGTTTCACTAAGGTCATAATTGCACTCCTCCAGCCATTTGGTGTCTTATCTTATTAGTTTCAATACATTCTGCTATCCATTTTGAAACATCTTTTATTTCTTCAGGGCAAACACTATGAGCCATATTATATTCACGCACCAGTACTTCGTTATATTGTTGCTGCACTAGAAATTGCAGACCTGCTTTAGTCCATTTAGGCAACACAACATCATCATTAGAACCAATACCACAAAAAATTGGCATATTAATTGCTTGCTTAGTTGTAATATATTGTTGACAAGGCAAGTATCCCGACAAACAAATCACGCCACCTAATGGTTTAGCATAATTTATCCCTGTAAATAATGCTACCGCACCTCCTTGCGAAAAACCGGCCAAAAATATTTGTTGTGAATTAAATCCGGCACTAATTTGTTGTTCTATGATACTCTCTAAATAGCTTTGACTGTCAATTAAACCATTTAGATCCTCACGAGTATTGACGCCTGGAAGATTTATATCATACCACGCCGGCATTATCATACCACCATTGATAGTTACAGCAATACTTGGTGCTTGTAAGTGAATATGTTGCACAGATTCTTTAACAGTTAAGACACTTGATAATGATGCCATATCTTGGGCATTGCTCCCCAAACCATGGAGCCATATAATTACAGCTTGTGCTTTTTCAGAAGGTTCTTTAATATACATAATATATCCAATAATTTATTATCAATCGTTTAATGTGTAATGTAAAACTTTTATTTCTACTCCTAGCATTTTCACCCGCAATTGTTGGTTGCGGACTAAAGAGCTCTTTATATCTTCCGCAAGAAAAAAATCATGCCAACCAAAATTAATTTTATCAAAACTCAGGCTCTAGGCAATGATTTTGTGATTATTGATACAATCCAGCAAAATTATCTGCCCACATCCACGCAAATTAAACAGCTTAGCGACCGACATTATGGCATTGGTTTTGACCAAATGTTAGTAATATCTAAACCTCAGGATAACAGTCACGATTATTACTATCAAATCTTTAATGCCGATGGGTCTGAAGTTGGTCAATGTGGGAATGGCGCGCGCTGCGCTGCATTATATATTCATCGTCACCTTAATAGCAAGCAATCTCACTTCACATTAAAAACTGCAACCACATTACTAGAGTTAGAAATCTTAGCCCAAGATTTAGTGAAACTAACCTTGCCCTGTCCTGTCTTTAATCCCCAAGCAATTCCTCTTAATTTAGCGATGCAAGACAGTTATAACTTTGGTAATATACAATTTCATGCTTTAAGTGTCGGCAATCCCCATGCCATTATTATCATTGATTCTGAATATGAGCTGGCAAGCATGGACATTTCGAGCATAGGTCGAGCGCTTGAAGAAAGTCCGCTGTTTCCTGAGCGCTGCAATGTAAATTTTGTATGCATAAAAAACCCGCAGGAAATATTGTTACGCGTCTGGGAGCGAGGTTGTGGCGAAACACTTGCCTGTGGCAGCGGCGCTTTGGCTAGTGCAGCGGCGGTAAGAAAGTTTCATCAGCTCGCAGCAAACATTACTGTTGTGCTCCGGGGAGGAACGCTGCTAGTCAACTGGCAGGATTGTAATGGTCCTATAGCTCAAATTGGCCCAGCAAATGAAGTGTTTCAAGGGTCATTTATTGTTCGATAATCCGTATACTATTAGCTGATTTAACAAATATCATTACTTTTAGCTGCAATTCGAATACCATGTAAAATTAAATCTGGCTCGTGGACATCATAAATACCTGTTTTTTCAAACAGCCCAGAGAAGCCACCTGTGGCAATAATAGTACACTGATCATTACTAAATACTTCCTGCTTAAATGCCGTAATTAATTCTCGACAAGCACCTAAAGTACCCAAGTAAATACCACTTTGAATGCCGGTTACAGTAGTTTTAGCCACCGCCCTATTCACCGCAAATACCTCAACTACTGGTAATTTAGCGGTATTTTTGGCTAAAGTATCGACTAACAAACGCATACCAGGAAATATAGCTCCGCCTAAAAAATCATGTTTTTTATTGATAGCACAAAAAGTCATTGCTGTACCAAAATCAATGATGATTAAATTTTGTTGAGGGTACAAATCAACAGCGGCAATAGCATTTGCAATTCTATCGGCGCCTAATTCAGAAAATTGCGTATATTTTATCGCCAGTTTACTATTAATGTGCGCATGAATAAAAAAAGGCGTGATGGCAAAGTACTTAATACATGCAGAGCGTACTGAATAATCAAAATGTGGAACTACAGAGCTAATAGCAATATGTTTTAACTGCTTAGGATCTATTGAGTTTTCTTTTAAAACTTGAATCAAGAAAATAGCAAATTCGTCTGAAGTTTGACTTTTGGAACTCATACGAAAACGTAACAATATATTGTTTTGCAAATCAAACAAGCCACCAAAAACTTGAGAATTTCCAATATCAAGACATAGTAACATGCATAATACCATTTAAAAAAAGTCGGTCGATAAGCCGGGTTCTGTCGTGGACAACCATTCATCTAGGATAAATGTCACCATTTACCTCATGCAACCTACCCGAATTCCGTACGGGTCGTACGCTTTGACTTACGTCAAATGAATTCCTATTTGGTCTTGCTCCCAGTGGGGTTTACCCTGCCACGTTTGTTACCAAACGCGCGGTGCGCTCTTACCGCACCATTTCACCCTTACCTTTCAGAAAGGCGGTATATTTTCTGTGGCACTTTCCGTAGACTCACGTCTCCCAGGCGTTACCTGGCACTTTACCCTATGGAGCCCGGACTTTCCTCACTTTAATTACTAAAGCGCGATTGCCTGACCGACTTTAAAACTATTAATCTTCTCTTGTGCCGATAAATTCGTCATCAAAATATCTTTTTAATTTTGTGCGTAATGTACCACGGCTTACACCTAACACACGAGCAGCTTTAGACTGATTGTAACGAGTCATTTCCATCACAGTGCGAAATAATGGGCCTTCAATTTCTTCTAATACTATTTCATAAAGATTTAAATCCGCGTCTCTTGTGCTGTTAGTTTGTAAGTATTTTTTTACTACTTGCACAACATGTCCTGACAGACTATCAGAGTTTTGTAATTCACTTGTTAACTGGTTCATTTCAACATACCTTATCTATAAATAATTAAAAAAGCGCCAAATCCAATACGAATCTACACCATGGGTTCAATAATAACAGAATCCCCAAACAATGTAAATATTGTTTTAATGATATTCATTTATTAAGAAAAAATTAAAATTTTATTTTATGGCAAAACTTTCTCCACAACCACATTGGCCAGTCTGATTGGGGTTGATATATTTAAATTTATGTTGCAGTCCTTCTTTAACGTAATCAATATATAATCCATTTAGTTGTTCCAAGCTATGAGCATCAATACTTAACTTGAATTTGGCATTTAAATCAACCAGCGTATTATCTGGAATTATTTCAGCAACTGGCTGTAGATCATAAGCATAACCAGAGCAGCCACTTTTTTTGACTGCCAGGCGCATGCAGGTGCATTCTGCAGTGCTTTCCAAGACTTTAATCATGCGCTGCTTAGCAGCATCACTTAAATTAATAGTAAATTGTTGAGACATCATTATTTATTCCTGATTTGTTGTATTGCTTGACAAAAAATTGCTACACTCTTAGTGACTTCTTCTGGCGTAGTCATCCGTCCAAAGCTAATCCGCACACTTGAGCGCGCCTGAAAATCACTAAGGCCAAGCGCTGTTAATACGTGAGAAGCGCCTCCTAAAGAAGCTGAGCACGCTGACTGCGCCGAAATCATCAATGGATGCAAATTATTTATTAAATCACTACCATCAACCCCAGCCACGCATAGGTTTAAATTTGCATTAATTCTGTGCTGCATACTGCCATTAATTTGCCAATTTTGCAAATTACTTATACCCGCTAAGAATTGTTCGCGCAAAGCAAGAAAATACTTTTGGTCTGTTAGGCGTCGTGATTCGCTTAATGCAAAAGCTTTAGCCATGCCAACAATTTGATGCGTGGCTAATGTGCCAGGGCGCAGTCCGAACTCTTGCCCGCCACCAAATAATATGGGCTGTAACTGCAGGCGCGGTTTATTTCTAATGAATAACGCACCTATGCCTTTGGGTCCATAAATCTTATGCGCTGAAAAAGACATTAATGACACTTTAGTTGTTCTTAAATTAACCCCTAGTGGACCATACCCCTGTGCAGCATCAACATGAAAAATAATCCCGCGTTTCGCGAGATAATCAGCAAGTGCATCAATATCCTGAATCACTCCAATTTCATTGTTTACTTGCATTACTGAAACTAGAATAGTATCTGGCCTAATTGCTGTTTCTAATACAGCAAAATCGAGCAAACCATCAGATTTGGTGGGCAAATAGGTTACATCAAAGCCCTGCTTTTCTAACGCGGCAAATACATTTAAAACCGCTTTATGCTCAGTGGCTACAGTAATCAAATGCCTGCCTTGACGCTGATAAAAATTTGCCGCGCCGAGCAGCGCAAGATTATTAGCCTCTGTTGCTCCCGAAGTAAATATTAGCTCTTCTGGATTAGCTCCTATTATGTCAGCGATTTCACTACGCTTAGTCTCAATTAGGCTTAAAACTTCTCGCCCCATGGTATGATTAATTGAGCCTGAATTGGCGCACCAACGCATTTCTGCTAAAATCGGCAACATCTCAGCAAGCACCACAGTATCTACTGGAGTTGTAGCCATATAATCCAAATAAATCGCCTGATTCATTTATCCTCTCGCTAAATGCTTATCAATTTGAGTTAGTATACCACGTAAAATATTCATTTCAGACTGTTTAATATCTGCACGATTAAATAAACGTCTTATCTTAGGCATTAAACGTTTTGGCTCATCAGCCTTCATAAACTCTACAGTAATAAGTATATCTTCTAGGTGCTGATAAAATTGCTCTAAACTTTTCGCCGTTACTGATGGCTCGGCACAAGTTTGCACATTTGTAGCTTGGCTGTTCCACAATTCATACGTAATAATTTGCACAGCTTGCGCTAAATTCAAAGACTTATACACCGGCGAGGTCGGAATATTAATCCCCGCATGGCATAACCATAACTCATCATTGGTAAGGCCAGACTTTTCACGCCCAAACACTAAAGCAGTACGTTTTCCAGTTATAGTTGTAGTTAATTCCTTGGGATGAAGCATTGGCCAAGCTAAATCTCTCGCGCGCGCGGTAGCGCCAAGAACTAACTCACAATCGCTAATTGCCGTCGCCAAAGAACTACATACCCTAGCATTTTTGAGCACATCTTCAGCGCCAGCTGCCATAGCCACAGCGCTTTCATGAGGAAAATATTTTGGGTTTACTAACACCAATTCCATCAGCCCCATAGTTTTCATGGCTCGAGCCACTGCCCCAATATTACCAGGGTGACTAGTCTCAACTAAGATAATTTTAATATTTGCAAACATAACCACATCCTTAAGACAAATTTAACTTGCATTTATAAATTTCTTTTTTAATAATATCAAACTTTATTTTTTATATTAAATTAAACTGTAGTACAAGGATGTTATGGGTAAGTGTATTGTTTTTTATTTGTTTTTTGCAGTTGCAGCTTTTAGTCAGTCTTTAACAGAATTCTTACAGCAAAAAGATTATACTCGTTACCCAGATAATGCCTACCCTAATTTATTTAGCTACACAGCCCCAGATAAGTCTAATACGATTAATCTGCATTTCTGGTATCAGGGTGACTGGGACTCCATGATGAACATGCGCGGTCTATATGCCAACGATGGGCTCCTACAAACCCCAATTGGTAAAAGTAATTCCGTCTTAAGATTTTGGAACCGTAGAATTAGACCTACTGTTCAAGGAGACATCTATGATTACATCAATTATTTTTTAAATATTGATTTTGGGCGCAGTAGTATTGCCCTTTATGATGCCTTCATAGACATTAATTACTATCGCTTAATTGGCATGCAAATTGGTAAGCAGATGAGCTTGTTAAGCGGAATAGAAAATTATTTTGACAATTATAGTTATCTATCGCGTGCTTATACTATGGAAATGAGTCACACTGCCATGTTAGCACCGAATAGGCAAATGGGCATCATGCTACATGGATCCTTTGGACCATCTGGAAAAGAGCCTTATTACCAAGGCCTATCTTTATTAGGCTTTGATGATTTTTTTTCATATCAGCTGGGATTATTTACCAGCAATCCCGACAACAGCTCACCAGGTCCATACTTTGATCCTGATGCGATAATGTTATTACAACCTAACAATTTTCTAAATTATGACGTTGAGTTTAGAGTGTTTACCAATCCATTTATTCAAGAAAATGGCCATATTTTACAACATCTTGGCTTTGGTATAGCGTTTAGTAGCGGTTCTCCTAATAACCAAAATCACTTGCCCGTACTAGACTCAATTGCCCAAAATATGTTTTATAATTATGAAAATAATTATCCGCAACTAACTGAATATACTGTAATCGCCAATGGTTTAAGAAGTCGTATTCATCCGCAAGCAGTATGGAGTTATGGATCATTAGGAATTATCGCTGATTGGACGCAAACCTTACAGACATTAGCCTTATTTAACAACCTCAATCAGTCATATCCCCATAATTCAATCAAACAAGTAAATCGAGCAAGTATGGTTTCGCTGATATATAACTTAACTCAAGAAGAATTTAATTTATTTCATCTGATCCCAAACAATAATTTTCATATTTTTAACCGCCATGAATATGGCGCGCTGCAGTTAGTATTACGCTGGTCACAATTACACCTTGACCCATCGGTCTTTCAATCAACTTATACACAAACCATCGATGGTCAAGAATATATTTTTTATAACTTTGTTGATCCGCGCACCTCAATTAGAGCAGCTAATAGTTTTAGCATAGGTATAAATTGGTACTGGAATCAATATTTACGCTTTACCTTTGAATATGATCAAAGCTCTTATCTCGGTGGTTGTTCTACTGGCGCTGACGGCTGCCAAATCCAAGACATGGGAACTTTTTTACCAACTAGCCAGGTACAAAATAGACCTGATGAAAAAGTATTTATGCAAAGAATTCAAGTGACTTTTTAAACATGATAAAATTAATCAGTTTAGTTTTAATCTTTTGGGCGCAAACAGCAGCGTGTGAGGAGTATTCACTTTTCACCAGACCAACATATAAAGACGCCTCTACTAACTCTTTAGCATATGAATCAGCTGACCATAAACATGCTTTATACTTATCAGGCATACTTTCGTGGCGCGCTGATGCCTTTTTCAATTCTAAAGGAATAATCATGAATATGGGCACCAATGCTACCGACATTAATAGCAATAACCCGGTATTACGTAACTGGGTTTATGTTGCTAGTCCAGTATTAGAGGCCAAAATTGATGACAATATCCGCATATATCTTAATCCAGATTTTGGTCAAGATCAGTATCGTTTATTTGATGCCAACGTTAATCTTAACTATTTTAAATCACTAAGCCTCATGGCTGGATTACAATATTCCTTAATTTCTGGATTTGAGCCCTATATTTTTAATTACCCTGGCTTCACCACCAATATGGCGCCATGGAAAGAAACTATGCTTAATCTGCATGGTGAACTCGGCATGGGCGAGGCCGCCCCCTATAATTATAATTTACGCGGCTTACATAGTTGGATATTTTATGAACTAGCTATGACCAATGGTGCTCCAGATGCTGCTTTTCCAGGTTACATCCCTTTTAGCGTCAATAGCACCGGAAATCTATATCAGGTATTTACATTTAATACCGGTCACAAAGCTTTTGAAGGTCGATTGTTTATCAATCCTTTTATCAATGAAGAACATCATATCCTCAAACATTTAGGGTTTGGCTTTGCCGGCAGTGCTATGACAGTTATTAATCAAATCGGTCTGCCAGCTTATCTGTCCATCGGCAAAAACGTTATCTTTCAGTTTAATTCTCTTGAAAAATATAGTATTGCACAGGGGCGCAGAAACCGCATCCACCCCCAATTTATCTGGTATCATAAAAATTTCTCGATTCTGGGCGACTACATAATTTCGAGCCAGCAATTATCTAATTTTTTTAACACCAATGTAAATGAATATCCTACCGTACAACAGATTAATCACGCCGGCCAAGTTGAGCTATTATGGAATATAACTGGCGAAGATTGGGTATGGTCACCAATTTATGAACCTAACCAGAATTTTAAACCATTTGATCAAACATCTATTGGTGCTTGGCAACTTGGCTTTCGCGTCTCGAATATGAGCCTGGATCCGAATATATTCAAATATTCGTACATTAACAGTGCTGGTCAAAAGCAGTACAACTATTCCGATCCAAGAACCTCGGTACAAAAAGCAACAGCATACGGTCTAGTCTTAAACTGGATTTGGAATAAATATTTTAAATTATCTACA
>Ga0214917_10001298_pt1 | contig 32228 bp, 30 predicted proteins | sample LL_1208_BB_MetaG_FD_177983 | JGI IMG/M metagenome (GOLD analysis project Ga0214917, IMG submission 177983) | Freshwater microbial communities from Lake Lanier, Atlanta, Georgia, United States - LL_1208_BB | ecosystem: Environmental > Aquatic > Freshwater > Lake | place: USA: Georgia | collected... | reverse complement strand
CCCGAGATGCTTTTCATTTGGCAAAAAGCTTGGGCCCAGCCCGGCATTTAAACCAGAAAAAAGCTTATCGATGGCTTGCCAATCATTACGGGCAGGAAATAGCCGAGAGAATTGCCGGAACTTACCGAAAATTGGTGCCCGATTTGTTCCGAAAGAAACTTACTGCATGAGGTGCCGGGTGTTGGGGGCCTTCGCTGGTTCTTGGCAAGTCGATTTCAAGTAAGTTCCAGCATAAGCATAGTCACTGCCGGAGTCTTTTACCGAATCCAAAAAATCGAGCGGAGTAATCACTCCATAACTTGAGCCGGTCAGGCCGCTCCACGAAATGAGTTGATTCCGGATAAACGGGGGGAAGCCCCAAACCCATTCCAAGTTCGCTTTGAACTTTGCCACTTTCTTTGGAAGTAAAGCTTCTTTTCCGGGCTTTTTTCGCTCTTCCAAAACACGGTCCTTTTCATCAGAATCGACTCCGAGATTTCCCCATAGCTCTGTATCTTCAAAGAAAGCATCAATAGCTTTTTTGAAAACTTGGTCATCGCTTTCGCCGGGACTTCGGAATTTCGGTAGAACATCCTTTTCCAAACGATTTAAATAAAACTGGGCGGATTTCGCTTTTGGAAGTTCAGCTCCTGCAACAAAATAGATGGTAGCGACCAATTCGGAACAGTATTGAGAAGGCACGTTTTCGCATTTCTCACCTTGAAGGATCCAGCGCGTGAAATCTTCTTTATATTTTGGATCGAGAATTTGCGTTTTTCTTTCTGAATCATAATAGGGGACATTCTTTTCAAAAAACTCAATGCCTTTTCTGACTCGGGCCAAAATCATTTTGCGTTCTTCCTGCCAGTCTTGGATCTTTCGGTATTTAACAGGGCTGCTTCTCCATTCTCCTAGAATTTGAGGGCTGGTAATTTCTTTTGGGAACTCCCGTAAACGGATCACATGATAGGAAACATGTTCCAAGCTTCCGTCAGGCCAGTAATTTCTTGGGGTCCCCAGAGCATAGAGGCTTCCATCGGGCTTCTTAGCGACGATGGCAGCGTGAGGGCTTTGCATTAAATAGTCATAAACATGGGAGGGGTCTTTTGAGATGGGATTGATTTGAAGAAGAATATCCCCTTCTTTGAGATCTTTTTGGGGATCGCAATCCAGAATCACAAAATCTTTGGCGTCATCTTGCTCGGGTCTTCGGAGAGACTCCGGCAGGGGAAGGCCCACGTGGCTGTAACTGGGATCAGTGATCGTTAGAGTCCTCGATCGATGGGATTTTTCTTGAGTCGAAACTCGGCACCCGGGCCACCAGCAATTCGAAATCGCCTCGTCAGAAAAAGCCCGTCCCGTGGAAAAAGACAAGAGAAGGATTAAAACAATTTGAAACCACAAACGCACCGAGAAACCCCCGTTCTCCGGGAAGCGCTGATTGCAAGGGGTGTTCCCACCTTGTCTACGTACACATTGAGTGGACGGGAGGCCGGAAACCGGAGATGGGCTGTAATTTGTCAGTCACTTGTTTTTAAGCTATTACAGTTCCTGATAAAAATTTAAGAAAGGGTTGAAACATGAAAACACGAGCAGCTGTGGCTTGGGAACCTAAACGGCCATTGGAAGTGGAAGAAATTGAATTGGCTGGCCCAAAAGCTGGGGAAGTCTTGGTCCAAATCGTTGCGACTGGTGTTTGCCACACGGATGCTTACACTCTATCGGGAGCAGACCCTGAGGGCTTGTTTCCAGCTGTTTTAGGCCACGAAGGCGGAGGAATCGTGGTGGAAGTCGGTGCCGGTGTGAAAAGTGTCAAGCCCGGTGACCATGTTATCCCTCTCTACACCCCGGAGTGTGGGGAATGTAAATTTTGTTTATCCAAGAAAACCAATCTCTGCCAAGCGATCCGGGCCACACAGGGGAAGGGGCTTATGCCAGATGGAACTTCCCGTTTTTCAAAAAATGGAAAAACCATTTACCATTATATGGGGACCTCCACTTTTTCTGAGTACACTGTCCTTCCGGAAATCGCATTGGCAAAGATCAATCCTAAAGCGCCCTTGGAAAAGGTATGCCTGTTGGGGTGTGGCGTAACGACCGGGATTGGTGCTGTATTGAATACTGCCAAAGTGGAACCCGGAGCTACGGTGGCAGTTTTTGGTTTGGGAGGGATCGGTCTCAGCGTTATCCAAGGGGCTGTCATGGCAAAAGCTTCTCGAATCCTTGCCATCGACATCAATGAATCGAAATTTGATTTTGCAAAGCAGCTGGGTGCCACCGATTGTATTAATCCTAAAAAGTACGACGCTCCCATTCAGAATGTGATTGTGGATCTGACTCAAGGGGGAGTGGATTACTCTTTTGAGTGTGTCGGAAATGTCCATTTGATGAGAGCCGCTCTTGAGTGTGGCCACAAGGGCTGGGGAACTTCGGTGATTATCGGAGTAGCGGGTGCCGGACAGGAGATTTGCACCCGGCCATTTCAGCTGGTAACGGGACGAACTTGGAAAGGCACTGCTTTCGGAGGAGTCAAAGGAAGAAGTGAGTTGCCGGGATTCGTTGAAAAGTACATGCAGAAGCAAATCAATATTGATGACATGGTAACTTTCGAGCTTCCTCATCATCAAATTAACAAGGCCTTTGATCTGATGCATGAGGGGAAAACCATTCGAACGGTTTTAAAATACTCATGAAATCGCTCAGCAAAACCAAATGCTTTGAAGGGACCTTGGAATTTTTTGAGCATGCTTCCCAAACGACTTCGACTCCCATGCGTTTCGCCGTTTTCTTGCCACCACAAAGTAAAGTGGAAAAAGTTCCTGGCTTGTTCTGGCTTTCGGGCCTGACTTGTACCGAAGAAAATTTCATGCAGAAAAGTGGAGCTCAGAGAGTTGCGAGCCAACTGGGGACGGCGCTCATTGCTCCCGATACTTCTCCTCGAGGGGCAGGCATTGCCGGTGAGAGCGAGAGTTGGGATTTTGGGCTCGGCGCTGGTTTTTATTTGAATGCAACTCAAGCTCCTTGGTCAAAAAATTACAGAATGTATGATTACATTTTGAAAGAGTTCAAAGATTTAGTGCTTAAAAATTTCCCGATCCATCCGGACCGCTTGGCAATATCAGGCCATTCGATGGGGGGACATGGCGCTTTGGTCCTTGGATTGAGAAATCCGGAAGTGTTCAAGTCCATTTCTGCTTTTTCTCCGATTGTGGCTCCCTCCGAGTGCCCATGGGGACAAAAAGCTTTCAAGAATTACTTGGGAGAGGATAAAGCCACGTGGAAGAACTACGATGCTTGCCAGCTTTTAAGGGCTACTGGCTTTAAAGGTGAAATATTGGTGGATCAGGGAACTGAGGATAAGTTTTTAAATGATCAACTGATGCCCGAAAAACTCCAAGCTGTGGCTCGCGAGTTGGAATTTCCTTTGAAGCTGCGAATGCAAGAAGGTTATGACCACAGTTATTACTTTGTGAGCTCGTTTATCGAGGATCATTTAAAGTTTCATCAGCGAACCCTCAGTTCACTGCCGATCAATTAGGAGGCCAGAAACCCTTGGCATTTTTTAGTCCACTGGGCTTCAAAACGAGCTTGTGGAACTGTGCAGAGCTGCCGAAGGGCTCCCCCTGTCCAAAGTTTTGCCACTCGAGAGGGAAGGGGTTTTAAAAGCTCTTTGATTCCCCCTGGGTAGTGGGATTCCAAGCCGAAGAGGGCCCGGGCATAACCGATAGGTCCCGAAAGTTTGACCCAGCCTTGAATCAGCGCTTCCGTGATTGTTCCCAACTCTTCCAATGAAAGCTCTGAATGGTGCGCTAATTTTTTGCCCCAATCATCCAAAAAAGGTCCAAGCGGTAAAAGTAAGTCGACGCTTTTTCTCAAAGGGCGGGGTTCTCTCAAAGCAAAGTGCCGGTGATTCTCAACCGCCATCAGATCCCGGTTGATTACGGAAGCCAATTCAAAAGTCCGGGAATGGCAACGGGCTTCGAAGGGGTTGGGAATACCCCACATTTCAAAGACCCGACTGAGATCGCCCAAGTTGTGAGAAATAAGTACACAAGATTTTAGAATCGAAAAAAAATCTTTTTCTTTCAGAAACTCTTCCAAGCAAGTCTCCTCATTTTCAAGTTCCCACTCAATCAGCGAGAAGACTTCTTTTGCTTTTTCAGGAAATCTTTTTCGGCTGGCTCCAAAAGCAGCAGCTGCGATGCTCAGCCACTCGCCTTTGTGTCCCTCTAAAAGTCTTCCCGAAGGGGATTGAAGCCAGCGTGCAGAGACCTTTTGGGTATTCCACGAAAAAGCTTCTATAACCACTTCGATCATCTTTACCAAATCTTGATCTTCAACGGTGGGCGCCCAAAGTTTGAAGCGAATATGGTTGTCCACATCGGTTGGAACAAAAGTAGCGACAGTGGCATAGTGGGCTGCCACACAGAGTTCAAAATACCGGCCCCAAGAGAAATCATCCCAAGAAACACGGGGCCCCACTGACTGGATGATTTGCAAATAACGAAGAGAGTTCGCTTCATCGAAGATCAACGTTTTTAAGTAAGGAGCCGTATTGAAAACTTGTTTGAGCAGAAGCTGGGGTTCAATGCCCTTGGGACGGCTGGGAACGGGAGGTTCAGAAACGAGCTCCGGTTTGTTCAGTTGAGAGAGAAGCTCCAAGACCTTTGCCCTTTATACTGTTTTTAGAAGACTCAACAGGTATTGCTGAAGCCCTTCGATGAGTTTGGGATCAAGAGAGAGCTGCCGGTATTGAACTCCGGAAAGCTGAAAGATTTTTTTGGAAATGCGATTTTCAGGAGTGTCCCGGTATTTATCTGAGAGATAAACAATTTCAAAAACTTTTTGGCTTGCGATGAGCTTTGCACATTCATTGCAGGGAAAAAGCGTGATGTAGCCTCGGGAGCCTTTCAAAGAACCTCTAGCGTGCGAAATGGCATTCGCTTCACTGTGGATGACATACCCATACTTTTGGTATTCCAAAGGAACGTTGCGATCATTGCCCCACGGAATTTGAGCTTCATCAATCCCGGCGATGGCCCCATTGTAGCCCATGGTGATTTGGTGGTTGTTTTCGTCCACAAACACGCAGCCTACTTTGGTATTGGGATCTTTGCTTTTGTAGCTTGCCAGCATTGCTTGAAGCATGAAGTACTCGTCCCAATTAAGTTGGGAAAAAACCGGGACAAAATTGACCAAGTGGCCAGGTTCGATGTAAGGGGTGTCTTTCATGCTTTGAATCTTGGTTTTGGCAAATTTAAAAGGTTACGTCAAATGGCTACGAAACATTATCAAGTAGGGGATGAAGTCCGGTTAAAAAAGTTGGGAAAAGACGGGGTTATCGTTGAGATCACCAAGAAAGGCTCTTATCGGGTTGCAATCGGGGCCATGAACCTTGAAGTGAAAGAAGCTGAGCTTGTGCCCGCTCCCCAGGAAAAGTGGAAAAAAGCGACTGAAAAATGGAAACCCAAAAAACACTCGATTCAAGGTGCAATTACCGCTGAAAAAATACCGGAAATTTTGGACCTACACGGGCTTCGGGTGGAAGAAGCCCTTCCCAAAGTAGCCCATTTTTTGGATCAAGCGATTTTGGCGGACAAGGAATGTGTGCGAATCCTGCATGGATTGGGAACGGGAAAGCTCATGGAAGCCGTCCACAAATTTTTAAAATCCACTTCAGTTGTGAACCACTTTGAGTTGGAAGAAGGCAACCCGGGAATTACAAGAGTTTATTTTTAAAGAACCAAAATCGCACCTTGCAGCTTCACTAACTCTTCATAAATGCGTATCACAGACTCTGCATTCTCGACGCGAACCTCTAAAGTGACCGCGATATGTTTTCCACTATCCGTTTCTCTAACAGTGTGGCGGGGTTGGATTTTTTCACCCGCACCCCTCAATGCGGCTTCGACGACGCGCTCGGGAAAACTGTTTTGGTGTTCCCCAATCACTTTGAAAGTGTAGCTACCCGGAAATGAATGGGTGGATTTTAAAAGTTCAAGGGGAGGGAACTTGCTTTGGATGGCCATGGCAGGGGGATAGCACAATTGTGAAAAACGTCAAACACTTAGCCGGTTGCTGCGTGTTTAGTCAGGGGAGCTCCCTGTCTAAGAATCTTACAAAAAAAGCACGTAATTTAAATGAGTTAAATGTATCCGGAAAGTATACGCCCAAAAGTTCGGCGTTTGTCTAAGGAGAGAACTTTCTCAAGCTATTGAAATCTAAAGAGAAAAAAAATGGCACTCGGGCTGCATCAAGAGCCAGTAAGTACTTACCGATAAATCTAACTGGGGGGTTAGGTCCATATGAGAACTTATCGTACGTTTATCTTTGCAATGATTTTCGCAAGTTTGCTCTCCTCTTGTATGAAGCGGACTTCTTTAGGAAAGCTCCAAGAGGGGGATAACAGTGATCAAGGTACTATCGCGCCAGATTACGGAGATCCCTCGGTAGCTTCACCGGAATGTCCCAGTGGGGTTTCTCTCAGTGTAATCCCTGTTCCCAATTCCACTTACCGAGTGAACGAAGCCAGTACTTTTATTGTGACTGCTTCGGGCTGTAAATATAGCTATCGGTTAAGCTACGGAAACGAAAACAAGCCGTTTGGATTTCCAACAGCTGTTCCAGGAACTGTGTTTTCCACTACTTTCCCTTGGACCTTTACTGCTCCCGGTTCCCAAACAGTATCAGCTCGAATCTCTGTGTTGGGGCAAAACCAATTGCCCGTCAGAGAGTTTCCTGTCTCGATAAGTGTTGCCGTCAATCAGTCTCTGCCTTTGGTTTGTCCCGAATCGGATGTTCTCATCCCAAGAGACGCTTCGGTTAATTACCCTTATGCTTTCAATCTCCAACCCAATCGTCCGGCCCGCGTGCTCTCTGTGACGGGGACAGAATCTGATTATATTGTGGCGAGCCCCACTTTTTCCTCCACAGTCAGTCAAACGATTTCTGGCAACATCACAGTCAAAGCTCGTAATGGAGGGTTGAGGTTTCAAATAAAAGATGCAAACGATGTAGCTACGACTTGTTCTGTATCCCTGCGAAAAGATATTCTGGGAGTGACTCTGGATTTCAATGGCGATCGCATTCTTGATGATGCGGCTCTCATCCGTTTAGCCGATGGGAATTATCAACTTCAAATCGCTTACACACAGCAAGCAGGTGCTACCAAAATCAACACTATTATTCCAGCCATCGGGTTTTTGCCCTCTGAAAACTACGAGTGGATGATCGCTGGTGACATGAATGGCGATAGTCGGCCGGATCTTGTGTTTTTCCGAAAAGAAGGAAGCCCAGCAGTCGGAAAGTTCAGAGTGGCATTCTCCCGGGGAGGGACCGTGGGAGGAACGGATCTCGCTTACGATTTTGTGAGTCTCACTGGCCAGTGGGCAAGCGATCGCTTGTTGTCCTACCCATGGTTGGATGTTACTTCCAACCCACCCCGAATTATTGGGTCGATAAATGGAGTCAGTTATGCTTCAGCTATACAAAACAATACAGTAGCGAATCCTGAAGCTCTGGTTTTTCTAGCAGACATGACTGCCAGCCCAAACCCAGTTGTTTCTGGAAACAGGACAAGACTTTCTCTGATCGTACGGGGTTATGGCTTCTGTGATGTCAGTTACTGTGCTGTCAATCCATCGAATGAGTGTCGCACTGTCGAAACCTACATTGGGGGGGTCAATGGAAATTACCGTGCCGCCACCGTTTCTTACAATGTTGGCCCATTGTATTCAAAAATTAAAATCATGTCCCGTTGCCAACTCCCAGACAACTCCATACAAAGAAGAGAACTCTTAGTCCCTCTTCTTGTTTCCACTGTGTCTCGCCCAGCTTGTTCTTTGAGTGTTTCAAGGCGAAATTATTCTGCAGTTTGTGATGTCACAGTCAGTTCAACAGGCGGCCCCGTGTTTACTCCACAAGCGCCTTCTTTTTCCGGGTTAACACCCAGTGGTTCTTGGAATGGAGCGGGAACCGTTTGGTCTGGAACGGGGAATTGCTCAACAGGAGCTGACTCAATCGTGTCCGCCTCGGTTAGTGGTCCCGGCGGCAACGCAGCTTGTTCGCCAAGTCCAGTAACAGTCCCCTTGGTCTATCGGTGGGTTTCCACCAATGGAGGGCAGTGTGGGAATGTTTGTTCACAAGCAGGAATGGCTTCTGTCCCGTACGCGGATGGAAACTATTGTGCGAGCGGAGAAGTTCGGCCGGCCGGCGCTTCAATTTCTTATATCCATGGTACTTGGGGATCCGGAACTCAGTTTAGGAATGCTCAAAGCGTTAATGGTTATTGCTATGGAGCCTCTCAAAAGCGGGATAATGACCGGACGGATATCACAGTGGCTTGCTATTGCCGACGATAAAAGGGGATTCACTTATGCGGTTAGGAACGTATGTGTCATGGATTCTTTTGGTCTTGGGTCTTTCATCTTGCATGAAAAAAGCCACGACGACCCGGGTGCCTGGGCCGAGTGTCCAGAATCAAAATGCGGCCTCTCTTTTTAACCCCCAAAATCCCCGAATTTATACGGGAGCCGAATGCCCCAATGGGTTGTACATCCAAGTCCAAACAGTAACTGGAGATGCTGATTTAAAAGCCAACAGCCCGATTTCTTTTGAAGTCACAGCTGTGGGTTGCAAATATGGTTATGATCTCGCTTATCAGTTCGGCGATTCAGTTGCGATGACCACTGATTCCTACCAATCCAGTCCTGAACTGAGAAGAAACAGCACTTACCGGTACCGCTTCACCCAGACTTTTTCAGCTGCGGGGACTTATCCAGTCAGAGTGAATATTTATCCCAAGAGCTCGGAATCCAGTGGGAGCTATACGAGTTTCTTTGAAGGATCGACTTCGGTCACTATTGCAGACTCTCCGACCTATACTTGTACGGTCAGTCCAGCGAACTTTACCGTTCGAGCCAATAGCGTTTCCAGTGAACAAATGTTCATTGTGAGCTCTTCGGCTCCAGCGGATAAATCCCCTCAAATCACGGAAGTTATCGGAGTGGATGGTACCGTTACATCGGGCTATGTAAGAAACGCTCCAACCTTACCCATTAATTTACCCAGCGGGAGCCCTCTCAGTACGAGTGCATTCAAAGTGACAGTCGGAGGAGATTCAGGAACGATAAGATTCAAAGTAGCTACAAATGACGGATCGTTTTCCACTTGTACCGCCCAAGGAATTATGGAATCCGCAGTGGATGTGAAAGGGAATTTCAGCGGGGAGTTTCCGGGAACTCGGGAAGACCATTTCTATTTTGTCCCCAACCCAAGCGGTTCGAAGGACATCAAAGTGGATTATGTCGATAGGGTTGGCCGGTATTCAACCCTTATTCTGGGGATTACCATCCCGAATGCAGATCTTCCGGAGAGAATGTATGCTGGAGACATCGATGGTGACCTAAAAGATGATGTGATCCTTTTCAAAGCGGGAAGTTTTCGTTGGATGCAATCCAAAGGAAATAATGGATTCGAAGCGCCTCAAGCGATTACAGGAGGGTGGTCCGCGGCCAGAATCATGACTTCTGTTTATTTTGTGCCCGCCGCTAATGGGGTGGGTGCGAGACTGCAAGGTTTTATTAATGGAGCACCTTATCGATCTTTTATTTCTCGGGACGGAGTCACTGAACCTGAGCCCAGCCCAGGCGAAGTATTTTTGGCTCTCAATTCGGTCGTCCAGAGCGGCGGCACATATACTGCCAATTTAACTTGGAGCGGAGCTAATGTTCGGGATTGCGAGCTTCTCAAGTGCGATCTCCCGGAAGGAGCTACCACTTGTACTCCAAATCTACTGGTTCGTTCCTTGGCACTTAATGAGAACACTATTCAGGGGACTGGGTTAACTGCGACCCAAGCTCTGGCCGTGCGGTGTTTTCAACTCAATAATTCGGGACCGCTTTTGACGAACCCGCCTGTTTTGGTGAAAGTGCCCAACACATGTAATGTCACTAATTTGGTGTTATCCGCTACAAAAACCAATGCCTCGCTGGGCTTGAATAATTTGACGTTACCATCCTTGAGTTTCCCGGCAGATACTCAATCGGTTGATATTCGGTTAAGTAGTATGATTGTCGATGACAACAGCCCCAACATAACAATCAATGGAAGACAAGCGTACCAACTCAATGAAGTGGAGACTTTAACAGGATTGCGCACTCTTCCCAATCTCAGTTACCCCATCACAGGATTTGTGAATCCCGGAGTCAATGACCTCAAGTGTAGCGTTCGAAATGCGTCTGGCACTTCCTCATCTTGTTCGATAACTCTAAATGGATCTTACAAAACTTATGGGAGTTGCCCGGCGGATCCCAGGCTTTCTCAAGTGATAGGGTATTTTGAGGGCATTTCCGCTAAAAAGCTCACTGGATATGCTTGTGAAACGTTTTCTTCGAGGTCGATTACCGTTAAGGTCTATCTCGGAGCCCCTCCGGGCACCAGTGGGTCGACCTTAATTGGGGATTTTGTGGCCAATGCTGCAAGTGCTGGTCCTGTGCAACAAATCTGCAGCTCAACGGGGACAGCCCATCGGTTTAGCATCGACCTGACCAGTTGGATCCCCCTACATAAAGGAAAGTTGATCTACTTGGTGGGGATTCACTCCAACGCAGCACTGAATGCTCAATTGGGAAATTCAGGCATTGTTAAAGTCCCCAATCAATAGCCTTTGCGTTTGATGTGGTTCAGGGCATAGTAGGCTTCCAAAAGCTGAGGTGCCCATGAACCCAAAAGCCCGCTTCAATGCCGCTTACCTTATTTTTGCTTTCTTTTTGGTTCTTCTTTTTCACGAGGGCTGGGTCCAATACACGCAAGTCGCTCACATCCCTTACAGCGATTTTCAAAAGCTTCTCAATGAAAATAAAATCGCTGAAGTCATCATCAATGACAGTCAAATCGTGGGAACTCTGAAAGAGCCCGAAGCAAATCAGAAAAAACAATTTGCTACGAACCGCGTGGAGCAAGACATCGCTCTGCTGCTGGACAGCCATGGAGTGAAGTATAGCCGCGTCCTTGAGAACAACTTGGTGAAAGAAGTCCTTTCCTGGGTTCTCCCCGTTTTTGTGTTCTTTGGCCTCTGGCTTCTTCTGGCCAAGCGAATGGGAGGCAGAGGGGGCATGGGCGGCGGATTTATGTCTGTAGGTCAAAGCAAGGCCAAAATCTACGTGGAAAAAGACACGAAAGTGACTTTCAAGGATGTTGCGGGGGTGGAAGAAGCCAAAGACGAGCTGAAAGAAGTGGTGGATTTTTTAAAGGACCCAAAAAGTTATGGCCGACTGGGGGCTCGAGTCCCTAAAGGATTGCTTTTGATTGGTCCCCCGGGAACGGGAAAAACTCTTTTTGCCAAAGCAGTCGCTGGGGAAGCAGGGGTTCCGTTTTTTTCGATCAGCGGTTCTGAATTTGTAGAAATGTTTGTGGGGGTTGGAGCCGCTCGAGTCCGGGATCTTTTTGAGCAGGCCCGCAAGAAAGCCCCTTGCATCATTTTCATAGACGAATTGGACGCTCTCGGCCGGGCCCGCACTGCCGGAGGATTTTCTGCCGGCAATGATGAGAAAGAGCAGACTTTGAACCAGCTCTTGGTCGAGCTTGATGGGTTTGATTCTTCCTCGGGGATCATCGTACTCGCAGCAACCAACCGCCCTGAGATTTTGGATCCGGCACTTCTTCGGGCTGGACGTTTTGACCGGCAAATACTGGTGGATAGGCCTGATAAAAAAGGGCGAATGGAGATTTTGAAAGTTCATGTGACGAAAGTAAAATTGGACCCCGCCACGAGTTTGGAGCAAATTGCGGGGCTTACGCCCGGTTTTACGGGAGCGGACTTGGCCAACCTTGTGAACGAAGCAGCTCTTGTAGCCACTCGAAGAAACGCGGAACAAGTTAATTTAAATGATTTTACGGCCGCAATCGAAAGAATGGTCGCGGGTCTCGAAAAAAAGAACCGCCTCTTGAACCCACTTGAGAGAAAAGTGGTCGCTTACCATGAAATGGGCCATGCTTTGGTAGCCCATGCACTTCCGGGAGCGGATCCAGTGCACAAAGTGTCAATTATCCCGAGAGGTCTTGGAGCTTTGGGGTACACGCTTCAAAGGCCGACGGAAGATCGGTACTTGATGACTTTAGAAGAATTGGGAAACAAACTTGCAGTTCTTTTGGGAGGCCGAGCGGCAGAGAAACTGGTTTTTGATCATTTTTCGACGGGTGCAGCCGACGATATTTCTCGCGCCACGGAGATCGCTCGAAGCATGGCGACCCGCTATGGAATGGATTCCCATTTGGGAAGCGTGACTTACGATACGGAAACGGGCGGTTATTTGGGAGGTGCGGGAGCCATGAACCCGTTTCAGTACCCAAGGTACAGTGAAGAGACAGCCCGGGAAATCGATGTATCGGTTAAAGAGAGAGTCAATCAAGCTCTGAAGAAAGCGATTCTGTTGATTGAATCCAATCGAAATATCCTCGAACAGGGGGCTGAGATGCTTTTGGAGAAAGAAACTTTGGTGGAAGAAGAACTGAAGTCTTTGTTCTCCGATTTAAAAAGAGAGGGAATATGAAACCTTTAATGGGAATTCTAATCAGCATTCTGATTATCACCGGGTGTGCCACAGCTGAAACCAAAACAGAACAAACCAAAGCCCAAAACACCCTGTGTGAAAAATCCGGGTGTAACGGGGAAATTTGTGCTGAGAAAGGGAAAAAAATGATTTCCCCATGTGTGGTACTCCCCCAACACCAATGTTTGAAAATGTCCAAATGTGAAGTCCAGCCCAATGGAAAGTGTGGTTGGACTCCCAACCCCGAATACCAGGCCTGTCTGAAGAAGTTTTTGCCAAAATAAAAAAGGACGGGATTTCTCCCGTCCTTTCTCTTGAAAGATGCTTGAAACTTACTTGCTCTTCAAGTGTTTGCTTACATGTTTGGTCATTTCAAACATGGAAACAACTTTCTTTCCACCGAAGATAGGTCCTAATTTAGCATCCGCTCGCACATTGCGACGGTTTTTAGGATCTTGTAGTTTTGCTTTCTTAATGTAAGCCCAAAGTTTCTTCACCACTTGAGTGCGGGGAAGAGGTTTGTTGCCTACAATGACAGCAAGAGCAGCGCTTGGTTGAAGCGGAGCCATGAACTTCGCATTGGGCTTACGCTTGGATGTTTTCTTTGCTGCTTTTTTCTTAGTTGCTTTAGCTTTCTTTTTTGCCATTTTTGTCTCCTTGATACTGATAACGGCTTAATTAAGGATAATGATAAATACAGATCCCATCAGAACACAAACAAAAAACTAAAAAAAATGTCATTGTTCCCTCTGAAAAGACGAAATTTCAGTCGAAAAAACTGTTTTTTCCCTCTAAACGACAAAATTGACTAGACGCTGAGGGACGACGACGCTCTTTTTAATTGTTTTTCCCTCGAGAAGTTTGGCTACTTTCGGAGCAGACTTGGCCATTTTTTCGAGAGCATCCTTGTCTATTTGGCGGCTGACTTCCAATCGCTCAATCAATTTGCCATTTACTTGGACCACGACAACCACGGAATCCTCGGTGCACAGAGATTCATCAAAACCGGGCCAAGAGGCCAGAGAGACGAATCCTTTCAGTCCCAAACGACTCCAAAGCTCCTCTGCCAAATGAGGGGCATAAGGGGAAAGAACTTTCAGGAAAAGCTCCAAACTCTCTTTTGGGAGAGTGGTGGCTTGGGTGGCTTCATTCACGAAAATCATCATTTGGGAAATGGCAGTGTTGAACTGCAGAGCGAGAGTGTCTTCTTGCACTTTCTTAATGGTTTTATGAAGCATTTTCCAGAGAGCGGATTCTGAATTGCCTGGTTTGTCCACGACTTTACTCTGAACGGCTCCCGTTCGTTCATCCACCACTAATCTCCAAACCCGGCCCAAGAACCGGTAGGGCCCTTCGGGGCCTTCCATTTTCCAGAGTTTTACTTGGTCCAGAGGGCCCATAAACATTTCATAGAGCCTCATGGCATCTGCCCCATAGTTTTTGATGACATCATCAGGATTGATGACATTCATTTTGGACTTGGACATTTTTTCAGTCTGGACCTTCAGGGGAGCTCCGGTCGCTTTTACAAAAAAGTCAGAGCCTTTTTTCTCGGTTTCTTCCGCTAGATAGTATTTTCCCCTTGAATCTTGGTAACTGTCTCCCAAGATCATCCCCTGATTGAAAAGTTTTTGAAAAGGTTCTTTGGTGGAAACCAACCCGACATCATAGAAAACTTTGTGCCAGAAGCGAGCATAAAGTAAGTGCAAAACTGCATGTTCGACTCCCCCAATATACAAATCAACGGGCATCCAATATTTCTCCAAAGCCTTATCCAAGGGGGCCTTCGTATTTTTGGGGTCGATAAAGCGCAAATAGTACCAGCAGGAACCAGCCCATTGCGGCATGGTATTGGTCTCTCTTATCCCTTTTTTTCCGTTGGGCAGAGTCACTTCCAGCCAGCCTTTACCAGCTCGAGCCAAGGGAGGTTCACCCGTTTCAGTGGGACGGTATTCATCAATCGGGGGGAGTTCGACAGGCAGTAGGGACTCCGGCAGAGGGATCACGGTGCCGTCTTCCAAATGTGCCATTGGAAAAGGCTCGCCCCAGTATCTTTGTCTTGAAAAAAGCCAGTCTCGAAGACGGTAAGTGACTTTGCGGTGGCCTTTTTTATGTTCTTCAATCCAAGCGATCATGGCATTTTTTGCTTTGGCAACCGAAAGCCCGTTCAGAAAATCCGAATGAACGACTTCTCCTTCCCCCGTGTAAGCTTTTTCGCTCACAGGCTCCGGGCTTCCTGAAATCACTTCAAGAATGGGAAGGCCAAAAGTTTTTGCAAATTCGTGATCTCTTTCGTCATGAGCAGGCACAGCCATAATGGCGCCCGTTCCATAGGTCATCAGTACATAATCTGCGACCCAAACGGGAATGGGCTTTCCGGTAACGGGGTGTTCAGCGTAGCTTCCAGTGAAAACCCCTGTTTTTTCCTTGGCCAAGTCCGTTCTCTGAAGATCGGTTTTATCCTTCGCTGTTTTGACGTAGGCCTCTACAGAAGCTTTTTGTGGGGGCGTTGTGATTTTTGCCACCAAGGGGTGTTCGGGAGAAAGAACGCAATAGCTTGCGCCAAAAAGGGTGTCGGGGCGGGTTGTGAAAACTGTGAATGAAGATTCCGAGTTTTGAATCTTAAAATGGATTTCAGCGCCTTCGGATTTTCCAATCCACTCTCGTTGCATTTCTTTCACGCCATCAGGCCAATCCAAACTGTCGAGGTCCTCCAAGAGTCTTTCAGCGTAAGCCGTGATCCTAAGCATCCACTGGCTCATTAAACGTCTTTCAACTGGATCCCCCGTTTCAACATAGACTCCGTCTTTTACTTCCTCATTCGCCAGCACCGTTCCCAGAGCAGGGCACCAATTCACAGGTACTTCAGCTCGATAAGCGAGGCCTTTCTCATAAAGCTTCAAAAAGAGCCACTGGGTCCAGCGGTAATACTCGGGATCCGTTGTACTGAATTCTCGAGTCCAATCGTAACTAAAGCCCAAACGCTTCACTTGGCGCCTGAAATTATCAATATTTCTCTTGGTGATAATCGCCGGGTGAATGTTCTCCCGCATGGCGGCCCGCTCCGCGGGAAGCCCAAAAGCATCCCAACCCATGGGGTGAAGAACATTGAAACCTTGCATGCGCTTCAAGCGCGCTACGATATCCGTAGCGGTATAGCCTTCAGGGTGTCCTACATGGAGGCCTGCTCCCGAAGGGTATGGAAACATGTCTAGAATGTAATATTTGGGCTTCTTGCTCAGTGACTCGAGATCATTGGGCACTACAAAGCACTGGTGTTTTTCCCATTCAAGTTGCCACTTGGGCTCAATGGAAGCTGGATCGTATTGCATGGAAAAACTACCTTAATCCAAATTGGCTTTTTCGGCAAAAACAAGATAGTTTTTTTAAATGGAAAGAAAAAGCCGATTTCCCGATTGGAAAACCATTTATGAGACGGAACCCGTGGAGACAATGGCGTGGTTTTGTAGTGAGCTGGACCCTGATTTGAAAAAAAGTTTGGATCAAAAATCCCTCCGCGAAGGCCGATTCCTCGATATTGGCTCGGGGCCTGGAACCCAAGCTCTCGCTCTGTCACAAATCGGTTTTGTGGTGACCGGAACGGATCTTTCGGAAGGAGCGGTCAGGGCGGGCCAGAAACTGTCCCCCCGGATTCAATTTATTCAAGATGACATTGTTCATTCCAAACTACAGGGCCAGTGGGATTTTGCATTCGATCGGGGCTGTTTTCATTGTCTGGACCCAAAGGATCGAGCGGTCTATGTTGAAACTGTCGGACGCCTCTTGGTGCCCGGGGGCCTTTTGTTTTTGAAAACGTTTTCGTGGAAACAGGAGGATTGGGGTTATGGACCTTGGCGATTCAGTCCCAAAGAGATCGAAATGCTTTTTTCCTCTGGTTTTAATTGCTTGAGCAGCGTGGAAACAGAATATCAAGGCACTTTGCCACAAAATCCGAAAGCGCTTTTTTCTGTTTTGGAGAAAAAGTGATGGCGGTTAAAGTTTTTTGGATATTGGCTTTAAGTGTTTTAGCGTGGGGAGGAAAAGGGATGACTGAGAAGAAAACTCAAACTGAATTGGCCACTCTGGCCGGAGGGTGTTTTTGGGGAATGGAAGATCTTTTGCGAACACTTCCTGGAGTCCTAGAGACGACGGTTGGATACACAGGAGGAGAAACCTCCGGGCCTACTTACGAAGATGTGAAAAAAGGAAACACCGGGCACGCTGAATCGGTTCAAATCGTTTTTGATCCTCAAAAAATCTCCTTTGAAAAGATCCTGCTTTTCTTTTTTCGAATGCATGATCCAACGACCAAAAACAGACAGGGTAACGACCTCGGTTCCCAATACCGATCTGCCATTTTTTACCACTCTCCTGAACAGAAGAAAGTGGCCGAGGAGGTCAAAATCAGAGTGGATGGTTCAGGAAAGTGGAAGAGGCCCGTGGTAACGGAAATTGTTCCAGCCAAGCCTTTCTATCCAGCGGAAAATTACCATCAAAAATACCTTCAGAAGAATCCGGGCGGGTACACTTGCCATTATGTGAGAGATTATGAGTTCTAAGAGCTACTGGGATGCCCATTGCCATTTGGCGGATCCGAAGTTTTCGGAGGGGTTGATGGGGATTCTGGATCGTTCTGAAAAAGCCGGAGTCAATCAATGGTTGCAAGGGGGAATCGGGCCCGAAGATTGGGAAGAACAAAAAAAAATCTCCCGGTTTCGGCCCCACAGAATTCACTTGGCTTTCGGACTTCACCCTTGGTGGGTGGCGACTCACGACGAGGGAGAGATCATTTCCGCTCTAAAAAAACTCGAAAGTGAACTCCCCCAAGCTGTTTGTTTGGGAGAGTTGGGCCTTGATTACATGCCGAAGTTTTTGGCCAAAGCCCAGCTTCAACAAGAAGTGTTTCGAGCCCAACTCCTCTTGAATGCACGATGGAACAAGCCCCTAGTGCTCCATGTGGTTCGTGCCCATGAGGATGCTCTCTCCATTTTAAGGGCTGGCCCGTCGAAAAAAGGGTTGGTTCATGCTTTTTCGGAAAACAGGAGTGTTCTTAAAAAGTATTTGGACTTGGGGTTTTTGATTTCGGTTGGAGATGCTGTGAGAAAACAGGGGTATCAAAAACTCAAGGAGACATTGCAGTTCATCCCATTGGAACGTTTGGTTGTGGAAACCGATGCCTGCGGGGGCCCCACGGAACCGGCCGATCTGGTTGCCATTGCGAGTGTGATTTCCGAGATGAGAGGGGATATCAGTCCCGAAGCGCTCTTGGAAAACAGCGCTGAAAACCTGCAGTCTTTGCTGGGACCTTATCTTTCCCAGCGGGTTTGAAACAGAAGAGCAAGGGTCCGGTTCAGGGGAACGTTTTTTGATACTTGAATAGCCAGTTGATCCGAGTAAACGAGACTCAGAGAATGGGCCCTGTCGACCAGATAACTGATTTGAGCAGCAGCAGTCCAAAGCTTGGTGGATTCCCCTTTTCCTGAAAAAACACCTTCTGTTTGAGTTGCTTGTTCAAAACTGGGTGAAAGGGAGAGGCCTAATCTCAGATCTCCCGCTCCGGGACTGACTCCCAAAGCCAGAAGGCCGCTGCCCCCCCAGCCTGGAATGAGTTTTAAAATCCCCAAGTCATTTTCTATTTCACGCGAAAAACTTCGATGGCCTTCCAAAAGGAGGGAGAAATCCCAATTGCCCAGCATTTTTAGAAAGAGAACTCCAGAACTCAAAGTCCAAAAACCGCGACCCCGGCTGTCAACATTATACAGCTCCTTGGCATCATACAGCGAGCGCCCCGTCGGGAGCGTCGCCGACACAAAGCAAAGGGCTCTTGGCTGCCAACTGTTATAGCTCCATTCCGGCAGAGCTTCGTACCCCAAATTCAAACCAACGTCCCCCAGACCCATTGAATCTGATGAAGTGTTTCCTCTGGAGCGGGATTTGCGAATGAAGGGGAGTGAAATGCTGGCTTGTGTCCTGTCCGACAAGAGCATGGCACCATCCAGACGCAAAGTCTGGGAACTTTCACGATCATTGTCCTTGCGATACTTTACTCCCCCGTCAACAGGGGCTTCGGCAACCGTTCTTCCGGACGAAAAAGTGGCAGTGAATTGGCTCGAGTCATCTCCCGAAATCAGAGAGGGAATATTGGCAGTTCCCCCACAGCAGGGAGCTGCAGGTGAAAAATTCTGAAGATGAAAAAGCAGGGCAAAAAAAAGGAGCTTCCGATTAATCATCCAATTGAACCTTTACAAATTGCTTGTCGACCTGTTCCCCATTTTTTAACTGGATATAAACTTCCCAGTTTCCCGGAGTGAAACGGATTTCGCTCACTGAGTAAGTGCCCATGCTGGTTTTTTCAATTTTGGGGAAGGAAATGCTTCCGCAGCAACTCATTCTCAAAAACGCTCCAACTTGGCTGATGGGATCTATTAAAGGTCCCGTGGCGGAGCCTGTCCCCTTGTTCCAGAAAAAAACTGCAAACTGGGAGGGTGAATCCGCCGAGGGCCCTTTGAGCCAACTGATTTCTGCACAGAGATTTTCGGAAGGAAAATACAAAGGACAGGAGCGGGTTTCAGCCTTGAGTCCAAGCTCTTCTCCTTTTTGACCGCAACCTGAGACCCAAAAGAATGCGGCCAATACAATGTTGAAGGAAACTGAAACTTTCATGGATTCTCCTTTTATCTTTTAATGATGCAACCGAGAGTACGGACTTGTTTCTCCCGGGGCTCCGATCCATTTTTTAGGTCCAGAAGTGCAGTTCTCAAGTAGTGTTGAGTCGCTCTTTCGGAATCATTGGAATTATCCACTCCTCCGTTAAACCAGCACTCTCCTTTAGGGCCAACAATAAAAGCATGGGGAGTTTTTAACGCTCGAAAGGCATCTGCCAGTTTGAAGTTATCATCCTGAAGGACTGGAAAGGAAAAACCTGAGTTTTTGAAATGTTTCTGAACGAGATCCAGTTCTTCATCCTTGTTGGAGTGTACAGCGACAAAACTCATCTGGGAGAATTCTTTGGCCAGGCTTTTCAGAGTTTTCTCGTGACTTCGGGAGCAAGGGCATTTGGCCGACAGAAAAACGATGACTGTTCCTTTGGGATTCTCTTGTGGATTCAAATTAACCCATTTATCGGAGATAAGGTCGGTTCCCGACAGCGGTTTTGTGGAACAGGCCAATCCTATGGAGTAAAAGGAGCTTAATAAAAAGAAGATTGCCCAGGCGCGATTCAATTCGAGTCTCCCATCCTTTTTGAAAGAGGGAGGAGATTAAATCCACTTTTTACAAGAGGCAAGCTTCCAGAAAGCGCGTTGAACCTTCTGTAATCATGAGGGATTTTCCGTATGATTCCATCCTCTTGAATTGCCCTCCTTGCATCTTTGTGCTGAGAGCGTTAATCAATCCGTCGATGGATAGAGATCTCGAAAATTACAAGCTTCACCGGCGCTTTGACCGCATCGGCAGGCTCATCGGCGATGAAAAAATGAGGGCTCTGTTTAACAGCCACGTGATGGTTGTCGGATTGGGGGGAGTCGGTTCGTGGTCCGCAGAATCTCTGGCCCGGTCCGGTGTGGGCACGCTGACTTTGGTCGACTTTGATGAAATTTGTGTCACCAACTTCAACCGACAAATCCATGCTTTGGACAGAACGGTTGGCTCTCAAAAAGTCGATGTGATGGCTGAGAGGGTGCAAAAGATCAATCCAGCAGCAAATATTCGCCCGATAGCCCAATTTTACAATAGCGAAACTTGTTCCAGTATTTTTTCCTCTCGACCGGATTATGTCATTGATGCCATCGATAATGTCACAGCCAAATGCCATCTCTTGGCTTTTTGCCGGGATCAGAAAATTCCAGTAGTGACTTCCACTGGGTCCGGCGGGCGTTTGGATCCCACTGCCATTAAAAGTATCGATTTGGCTTTCACGACTGTTGACCCATTGGCGAGAGCCATTCGAGGGATCTTGCGGGAGAAATACGGTTTTTCCAGAAATGAGAAAGAACCCTTTGGGATCCCCGCCGTTTACTCCACTGAGCCCGCTTTGGAGCCCATGGAACTCCATTATGACGGAGGGAAGGGCTTTCAGTGTGTTTGTCCGCAAGGAGACAACCCTTATTTTCAGTGCGAAAATCGGAATGTCATCATGGGAAATGCGAGCTTTGTGACTGGTACTTTTGGGTTTGTTGCAGCTTCGATCGTAATCAAGGATCTTTTGGCTTCTTCATCGACGTCCGGGGCAAAGGCTTGGAAGTGTCCTCCGGCCAAGAATGTCTAGGATACCTTCTCGAGAGTTCTTTTTTTATCTCCTGATATTGATTTTTCCAAAACCCTTTCAAATCCTGAGTCACTTGAACCGCTCTTTGATTGGGAGCCAAGAGATGCAGCGTGAGAGGAAGAGTGCCGCCAAGAACAGCAGGAGTTTCGGTCATGCCAAAAAAATCCTGTAAGCGTGATTCCACCCAAGGGTTTCGGTTTAATGGATAATGAATGGGCACTTTTCGACCATTGGGTAACAAAAGACTTTCCGGAGTTAAAGTGCCGAGCAAGTGCATTTTGTTTTCAAGAAAACAACCAGCCAAAATCTCGTTCCAGTTTTCCGATTGCATCGAAGCGAGGGAAAAATCACTCCATGATTTATTTGAAAGTTTTTTTCCCAATTCTTGAGGCGAGAGGTCTGGAAGTTTCCAATGCCGGGCTGCGAGTAAATTTCGACTCAACTGGGTTTCCGCTTGTTCCTTTGCCAGAAAAGGCGAAAGAGCTTCCACCCAGTCTGGCCAGCTGCTGAGAGTGTCGAGTTTTTTATTGGAAGCCGATTTGAAAAAAAACTGGAAACTCTCCGGTGTTCTTGAGGGGGATGACTCTTGCTCCTCTAAAATGAGATTTCCCAAACAGAGGATTTTTTTTGAAGTCAGTCTTTTTTTGCTTTCATCCCAGTGAAGTTCTTCCGTTTCCTTAAAAAGGTCATTGGACAGCATCAAGACTTCAGTTTCCTCAATTCCGAGGAGGGATCGGGCATGGATTTTTGATTTGAAGGATGAGGGGTGGGAAGTTTCTTGAACATCCAAAACCACAAAAAAGTCATGAGCCATTGAGAACGCTGTCATGGGCACCAGAGCTGCTCCTCCGGAGGATAATACAAGCTCCACACTTTGGGCTTGGCTTCTTTGCTGTGTTCGATCAGATCTTCTTTTTGCCACGCGATCGGGGAAAGCCCTCAAAACAGCCAAAGGGATGTTTTCCGGGTTCTGATTGTGAAGGCCCGGAAAATGTTTTTTCCATTGCTCTTGAGCGCGTTTGGCCGGGAACGGGGGAGTTTTCAGCAGGGATTCCAAAGCATCCAGATCTGACAACGCTTGCTCTGAAATCAGCGCACTCAATTTGAGTGCCGGCTCCAAGCAACCGAGTTCACTTGCTTCAAGCAGTAATTTGGAAATTCGGGGGGACGCCGGGATTTGGCTCATTTTTTTTCCCTTGGCAGTGAGGGGCCCCCCTTTGGTTTCTGTGGCTCCTAACATAAAAAGCAGGTCCTCCGCAGCGGCCAGAGCATCAGGGGAGGGTGTCTCCAGCCAAGAGAATTCCTGACGCATCGAGAGTCCGGTCGACTTTAATTCGAGAAGTACCTGCGCAAGATCAGACCGTAAAATTTCCGGTGTGGTGTAGGGGGGCCTCGATTCAAAGTCAGCTTGAGAGTATAAACGCAAGCAAACTCCCGGGCCTGTTCTGGCAGAACGCCCGGCCCTCTGTTGTGCCGAGGCTTTGCTGATTTTGCGGGTTGTGAGTGAGGGAAGACCGGTCCACCAAGAAAAAGCAGCTTGTCTTTCCAGTCCGCTGTCTATTACGAAATTGACTCCTTCAATAGTGAGTGAGGTTTCCGCCACGTTGGTGGATAAAACTAATTTCCTTTTTTTTTGAGGGCGGATGGCCAAATCCTGCTCTTCTTTTGTGAGATCACCGTGCAGAGGGAGAATTAAAAAATCTTTGAGTTCCGGTAGAGAGTTCAGAGTCTCCACGGAGTTTTTAATTTCTCTTTTGCCCGGGAGAAAAATCAAAACATCTCCGCCTTTCGAAATCCAAGGGTGGTGTTTGATGGCTTCTTTTATTTTTAGCTCAAGGGGTTTTTCCGATGGGGATTGTGAATATTCAACTTGCAGAGGAAAGGGTTTACTCTCCACTTCCAAAAGGGATGGATCTTGGAGAAAACCCAACAAAAGACCCGTATCCAAAGTTGCCGACATCACAACAATCCGCAAGTCCGATCTGGAAGTCCGTTGAAGGCAGTTGACCAAGCTTAGAGCAGAATCTGTTTGGAGGTGCCGCTCATGAAACTCATCGAGAATGACCGCTCCTACTCCCTTCAGAGTTGGATTTGAGAGAAGCAGCCGGGTAAACATCCCTTCAGTTAAAAATTTTAGTTTGGTTCGGGAACTTGTTTTGTTTTCAAAGCGGAACTGATAACCGACCCTTTGCCCAATTTCTTCGTTGAGTTCCTCAGCCACTCTCAATGCCGAATATTTGGCCGCGACTTTTCTGGGCTCCAAAACCCAAATTTCATTGTGCTCGTCCAAAAGGCTCGATTCCAAAATGGCTCTGGGAACCCGGGTGGTTTTCCCCGAACCTGGACTGGCTTTTAGAACGATATTTTTCTTTGCTTGAAGAGTCTCCAAGAGTTTGGGAAGAAAAGGATCAATCGGTAATGGAATCATGGAAACCACATTATAATGTCATCGCAAATATTTGAAAATACAAACTTTTTGGCTGTGGAGAAGCGGCCCGGTTTTTTGAGTGTTCCCTCCCGCCTCGGAGAAAAAGAAGAGCGCCCCTGTGAAATAACCGATTGGAGCAGGAAAAAACAAGTTCGATTGTGGGCCATTCATCGCTTGGATGAAGAAGTGAGCGGCGTCCTGCTTTTTGCAAAAACAGCTGATGCCCATCGAATGGCGAATCATTGGTTTGAAAAAAGGCTGGTTCACAAAACGTACGAAGCTTTGACCGAAAACGTTGAGAACCAATTCCCAACCGAACAAAAAATAATTTGGAAGAGCCACCTGCTTCGAGGAAAAAAGCGGGCGTATGAGAGGGATTTTGGAAAAGAAGCCATTACGGAAGCCATGTGGCTTGGAGACGGGTTCTGGAAATTGTCTCCTCTCACTGGTCGGTCTCACCAGCTTCGATTTGAACTTGCCAAGCACGGGTTTCCCATTTTGGGAGATGAACTTTATGGTTCCAAAGTAGCGCCGCTCATCCCCGGAGCCATTGCCCTCAGAGCAGTCGAACTTGATTTCTGCGAGTGCCCGGAAGGAAAAGCTTTGGGGCTTCCCGAAAAACTTCAGGTTTCCGGTATCCTCTCTTGGTGGAAGGGAACCAGCAGCCCATGATTTTTCCAGAGACCCGGCTCAAAAGATTGGGAGTGGATTTCCCTTTCATGGTAGCTCCCATGGTGGGATTGTCTCATGTTGCTTTTCGGGAACTCATCCGAGCTTATACGCCGGAGGACATTACCCCCCTTATTTTCACCGAGATGCTCTCAAGCCGCCGGCTTCCCAGCGAAAGGCTCGAAAAAGCGGAAAACTTATATGTTGCTGAAAACGAAAGAGGCCTTGTTCCCCAAATTCTGGGGAATGAAGAAAGGTTTATTGCCCCCAGTCTCGAAAAGCTGATGGAACTCAGGCCATGGGGAATTGACATCAACATGGGCTGTCCCAAGAAAAAAACCCTCAGTCATAATTGGGGAGTTTTGCTTCTGGGAGACAGAAATTACGCAGCAGAAGTAGTGCGAATCACCAAGAAACATTCTTCTCGTCCGGTGAGTGTGAAGTTACGAGCCGGCTTGGGGGAGTCTATCGATTTGGATTATTTGGATGGTTTCACTGAAGCGTTGGAGGGGGCAGGAGCCGACTGGCTTACGATCCATTGCCGATCAAGCCAGCAAAAGCACCGAGGGAGAGCAGATTGGGAAGTGGTGAGCAAACTCTCCAAGAAAAGAACCATTCCCCTGGTAGCCAATGGGGATGTTCAAACAGCAAACGACGCTGTCCAGCTCATTCGGGATTATGGAGTGGATGGAGCGATGGTCGCAAGAGCAGCAACTGCCCGGCCTTGGATTCTTTGGCAAATAGCGAAAGCTTTTGGACACCCCACGACGGCGCGGGCTCGGGCCCTCGATCAACCCCCAACGACTCCGGAAGAAGAGGGCAAAGAATATTTTCAAGCTGTATTGCGGTTTGCTTTTTTGCTGGAAAAATATTTCGGGCCTTCGAAAGCAAGTCTTCAAAGACTCAAATTCTACATCGGTGTGAGTTCTCCCTGGTTGCCTTTTGGCCACCATTTTTGGAAACTGATCCATGCTTGTAGTGAATTCAATCAAGCTGTTGAACGGATTGAGCACTATGTTCATGAAAATGCACAACCCCTCAGGGAACGAGTGAGTCACTGAATGCGTCGCCATGCCTCTCTTAGACAAGCAACTCTTCTTGGAGCGTGGAGCTTTTTATGCGTATTGCCCCTGCTTTTGAAGACGGGGCCAAATGTGGTCACTTTGACTTATCTTGAAGGGGCTCAGCGTTTTTATGAGTTGGGAAATCCCTACTTGGCCCCGACTGCCGGGCGGGATTACTTTTTTTACCCCCCATTTTTTGCTGCCATCTGGAGGGGCTTTAGCTGGCCGGGAATTCTTCCCGGAATTTTACTGTGGGCTTTTCTAAACAGTTTTGTTTTCTGGTGGGGAGTTTCCTGTTGGTTTTCAGTGGAAAAAAAACAATCCCGGTGGGCGTGGTTCTTTCTGGTGTGTGCAGCTATTGAACTGGATATTTCGCTACGTTACCAGCAAGCTAATGCGCTTTTGAGTGGTTTGATCCTTTGGGCACTGGCAGAGTTTCGGGATCGCCACTTTGGGAGAGCCGGCTTTCTTTTGGCCTTGGGAACGCATTTGAAAGTGTTTCCCATTTTGATTGCGGCTTTTCTCTTCCTCCCTTTTCAATTGGCGTTTGGTGCGAGCTTTGTCGTGTCGATATTGGTTTTATTTCTTGTTCCTGCCAGTGTCGTCGGAGTTCCTGAAGCTTTTTGGCTCCATATTGAGCAGTTCAAATCAACTACATCAGATTTTTCCCGCCGCCAGCTTCTGGATTTGGTCGCCTTCTTTTCCAGACTTGGATTCCGTGAATTGGGTCAAATCTTTCAATGGGCTACAGCGGCAATCGGTTCTCTTGTTTTGGTATTTTATCGATTTCGGATTCCTACTGGAAAGGCCTCTTGGGGGCTTTGGTACTCTTGTTTCATTTCAATGCTTTTGGCTGTTGTTCCAAAAACGGAATCCCCCACTTTTGTTTGGTTGGCGCCTGCTTACCTTTTTTGTTGGCAGAAAGCTCCTAGGTTCCGGTGGTTGTATGCTTCTCTAGCTTTTGCCATGACTCTTGTTTACTCCTCTGTTTTTCCAAAGGCATGGGTCCAGCTGTTTACTTATGATTACAACTCAAAAGTTTTGGCCAATTTTGGTTTCTGGATTTTGACGAGTTTTCTTTTGATTCGAGAAATGGTTGTTAAAAGGCGCTCTGGCCCTTTAAACTAGGATTCTATGTCGCTCCCAGGTCTTAGCGTTGAGGCAATTGAAGTCACCAAGCGTTTCGCTTCTTTGACGCCCATCCGTTCTGTTAGTTTCAAAGTAAAGCCAGGGGAGTTTATCTCCCTTCTTGGACCTTCGGGCTGTGGAAAATCGACTTTACTCAAAATGATTGCCGGTTTGAGGGAACCAACTTCCGGGAAAATGGTGGTGGGCGAGGGGAGTCCAAACCAGGAAGACACGAGAGTGGGCTACGTATTTCAGGATGCGTACCTTCTTCCGTGGAGAAAAGTCCTTGGAAATGTCACTCTTCCCTTGGAACTTTTGGGAGCCACCAAAGTGGAAGCTGAGTTCAAAGCGAGAAAAGCCTTGGAACGGGTTGGGTTGATTGATTTTGAGGGGTATTACCCTGCCAATCTCTCCGGCGGGATGAAAATGCGGGTCTCTTTAGCTCGTAGTTTGGTGACCGAGCCAAATCTTTTGCTTTTGGATGAACCCTTTGCCGCTTTGGATGAAGTGACCCGTTTGAAATTGGACCAGGATCTGCGGGACTTGTGGATGGAATCAAAAATGACGGTCTTTTTTGTCACTCACTCCATTTCCGAAGCTGCCTTTCTGACGGACCGGATTTTCATGTTGTCTAAAAAAACGGCGGGGATTCACTGTACCATTGAAAATCCATTGCCCAGAAACAGAACCCTGATGACCCGGGGAGATTCTCTGTTTTCCCAGCTAAATCAAGAATTGTTTGTGAAGTTTCAGGAGCTTGAAGCGTGAGGTCTGGTTTTAGAAAAATTATTTTGCCTGTGATTGCTTTTTTCGTGATCGTTTCGCTTTGGGAATTCATAGTGCGCATCAAGTGGATGAGCTCCTTTATCCTTCCCGAGCCCTCTTCCATTCTCAAGTCCTTGATTGAAGATCGAGAGGAACTGTGGGGAGCTCTAAGGACCACGGCGTTTTCGGTTTCGGTTTCTTTCGGTCTCAGTGTTTTGATGGGAGTGAGTTCTGCAATCATTCTTTTCACGTCGGAATCGGTTCTGTTTGCTTTTTACCCCTACACCATTTTTTTTCAAACGGTTCCCATCATTGCGATTGCTCCGCTGTTGGTGATTTGGTTTGGTTATGGCATTCCTGCCGTGGTGGCTTCGGGATTCATCGTCTCTGTGTTTCCAGTGGTTGCGAGCACTCTGACAGGGCTTTTATCGGCTGACCCGGCGTTGAAAGACTTGTTCAAGCTCTATCGGGCAAGCCGTTGGCAATCGATGGTCAAACTGTATTTGCCGAGTTCTCTTCCCTTCATCCTAAATGGGCTTAGGATCTCAGGGGGGCTTGCAGTGATTGGGGCCATAGTCGGAGAGTTTCTGGGCGGGGTTGGGATCGGCAGCATCATCGATGTAGCGCGTGCTCAACAGCGAATCGACAAAGTGTTTGCAGCTGTTCTTTTGGCCTCGGGGCTTGGCCTCTTTCTCATCAAGGGAATTGATTTGGTGAGTTACTTCCTTTTAAAGAACTGGCACCCTTCTGAATTAAAAGAAAGTTGACCTCAACTTCTCTCCGCTTGAAAATAAGCGACTATGAAAAATCTGATTGTTTTTCTTTTATTTCTCTCAAGCGTTGTTGTGGCTGATGGAAAGCCTGTCAAACTTCGATTGGCCTTGAACTGGAAACCAGAACCTGAGTTTGGCGGATTTTACGATGCTGCCATCAATGGGATTTACCAAAAAGAAGGGATGGAGTTGGAAATTCTCCCCGGAGGGGTTGGGACTCCGGTGATTCAAATGGTGGAAGCGGGAAAAGTCGAGATGGGAATTTCTAATTCGGATGAAGTGATTTTGGGGAGGTCTCAAGGCGCCGAAGTGGTTTCCATTTATGCAGTTTACCAAACGTCTCCAATGGCTTTGCTCACCCACTCGGAGAGAGGCTTCAAGGATCTGAAAGATGTTTTTGAAGCCCCCGGGACAATCGCAGCGGAGCGCGGGCTTCCCTACATCCGTTTTTGTGAAAAGAAGTATGGATTTAAAAATGTGAAAATCGTTCCCTTTTTAGGAGGAATCACCCAGTTCTTGAGTGACAAGAAAATGACCCAGCAGGGATTTGTGACTGCGGAGCCGATTCTTGCCAGGAAACAAGGGGCCAATCCCAGAACGTTTCTGATCGCGGACTCCGGATACAATCCCTATTTAACTGTGGTGATTGTCCGAAAAGAGTTTGCGGAGAAAAATGCGGAGCTCATTAAAAAATTTGTGAAAGCCACTCAAGACGGCTGGAAAAACTATCTTCAGAACCCATCCCTTGCGAATAAAAAAATGTCGGCCCTGAATCCCACAATGGATCCTGAAACTTTTCAAGAAGGTGCAAAAGCACAAATTCCCCTGATTGAAACTTCAGAGACCAAAAAGTTTGGATTGGGTTATCAATCAAAAGAGCGTTGGGAGAAACTTGCGGCCCAGCTTTTGGATCTCAAAGTCGTTAAGAACACTTTTCCAGCTGAAAGTTATTTCAAATAAAAAAGGACGGAAGCAAAGCTCCCGTCCTTTTTCGAATCGGCTAAGAAGTTAATCTTAGTAGTTTCCGCGTCCGCCGCGTCCACCACCAAAACCACCACCGCCTGGTCGTCGGTTTCCACCGCCGCCACGACGATCGCCACCGCCAAATTCACGGCGACGTGGTTCCATCGGACGAGCTTCATTTACTGTTAGGGCTCGGCCTTCCATTTCTTTTCCATTCATTTCAGAAATAGCGCGCTCTGCTTCGTCGTCAGATGCGAACTCAACGAAACCAAAACCTTTTGATCGGCCGCTGGCACGATCAGTGATTAGGGTTGCTGTTTCAACGGTTCCAAATGGACTGAACCATTCAATGAGGGTTCCCTCTGTTGCACTAAAAGGGACGTTCCCTACGTATAGTTTTTTACCCACAAGACCTCCTTAAGGTAGCTAGGGTGCCGACTGAAGACTAACACTGAGCACCCTGCTCAAAGGTCTACTGTCCGGACTCCATGACACTACCAGTTAAGATATTTTTAGCAAGGACGGATTTTAAAGGCTGATTTAACCCTTAAAAAAACAGTTTAAATAATTAATATTATTAGTAAAAAAACTGTCTCGTGGACTCTTTTTTGAGAAGCTGCTAGTTTCCCCCGGCCTTATGAAAGTGCTTTTAGTGACCCCACCCATGACCCAAATCAACACGCCTTATCCGGCGACCGCTTACCTTACGGGCTTTCTAAAACAGGAAAAAGTCCCAGTGGCCCAACGAGATTTAGGCTTGGAGCTTTTTCTAAAGATATTTTCAAAACCCGGCCTGACTCGGATTGCTTCCGAACTTGAGAAAAAAAAGTCTGGCCATCGGATCCTGAAAAAGTGGGATCACTACTTGAACACTGTGGATCTGGTCGTTCGATTTCTTCAGGGCAAGAACCCGACTTTGTCGTATGCGATTTCCAGAAGGGGTTTTTTGCCTGAGGGCCCTCGATTCAAATCATTGCAGGAATGGGAAAAAACTGGCGATCCGGAACTCCATTGGGCTTTTGGTTCACTGGGAAATCAAGATCGAGCCAAATATCTGGCGAGTCTTTACATTGATGATTTGACCGATCTGATTCGCTCTGAAATCGATCCTCGTTTTGAATTATCCAGATATGCTGAAAAATTGGCTGCCAGCGCTGCCAGTTTTGATCCGATTGTGGAAGCCCTTTCGTCCTCACCCACTTTGCTTGATCAAATGCTGGATGAGTTGTGGACTGAAGTCCTTCAAGACGAGAAGCCAACTGTTGTTGGATTCAGCCTGCCTTTTCCCGGAAATGTTTATGCCGCTTTTCGAATGGCAGGACTCACAAAGCAAATCTCACCCAACACGAAAGTGATTGGGGGTGGGGGCTATGTGAACACCGAACTCAGGGAACTCAAGGACAGCCGTGTTTTTGATTATTTTGACTATTTAACTCTTGATGATGGAGAGCGTCCTTTTTTAACGTTGCTCGAAAATATCAAAAACCCGAAAAACCCCCCAAAGTTTTTTAGAACTCTCTTAAGAGAGCAGGGACGGGTTGTTTTAAAAAGCGATTCTCTACATGATATCCCCTTAAAAGATGCAGGGGTTCCTTCCTATGAAGGGCTCTTACTGGATCGCTACTTGTCGCTGAATGAAGGGCTCAATCCCATGCACCGGCTCTGGTCGGATGGCAGGTGGAATAAACTAACGTTGGCGCATGGCTGCTATTGGAAGAAATGTACTTTCTGTGATGTGAGTCTCGATTATATCAATCGGTACGAACCCCAAGGGGCCAAGCTCATTGTGGATCGAATCGAGCAGCTCATTCAGGAGACCGGTGAAACAGGCTTCCATTTTGTAGACGAAGCTGCTCCTCCAAAAGTTTTGGTGGCCATGGCGGAAGAACTCATTCGACGGGGGATCAAGATCACTTGGTGGGGGAATATCCGGTTTGAAAAAACATTTACTCGAGAAGTAACCCAACTGCTTGCTCAATCGGGTTGTGTGGCTGTGAGTGGAGGGCTCGAAGTAGCTTCCGATCGGCTTCTCAAATTGATGGAGAAAGGGGTGACTGTTGAACAAGTGGCACAAGTCACTGCGGCTTTTGGAGAAGCCGGGATTTTGGTTCATGCCTATTTGATGTTTGGATTTCCCACTCAAACTCTCCAAGAAACGGTTGATTCGCTTGAGAGAGTCAGGCAACTGTTTGAGGCTGGTTGCATCCAGTCGGCTTTTTGGCACCGGTTTTCAGTTACCGCCCACAGCCCCATCGGCAAAAATCCCGAAAAATATGGCATCCAGCTCAAAATGGTTGAATCCACTTTTGCCAAAAATGACATTCCTTTTCTGGATCCTGCCGGTTGTGATCATGATGCGCTTTATCCTGGCTTGAAGAAAGCCGTTTACAATTACATGTTGGGACTCGGGATTGAGGAAGATGTTCGAAGTTGGTTTGACTTTCAGGTTCCCAAACCAAAAGTAAATCGGAAGCTTATTTTTCAGAGCCTTTCACAAAGTTTTGGTGCGGGCAAAAACCGGGACGCTTGCTATTCTTTGGAAACTCCCTGCAAATAAAAGGGCGCCGGTCGTAAACAGAGCAAAGCCTTTCCTTTGTTAGAAAGACACAGTCATTATTCGGGTGCTGGTACAAAGTAAAAAGCTTGGTTCTGGAATTAAATGATTTGATGATTTTCCTTTTTTTAAGTCTTTCAACTTGAGTATTGAGAGGGCCGTTGACTTCGTTGTATTTCAAGAAACCCAAATGAAAAAGCTCTTCAGCGGTGACCAGAACCGGCAGTGTGCAGCACCCCGCAAAGCAACCTTTGCACAGTTCCGGTTTGAATTTCACCCAAGTTGGGGGCTTGTGAATTTCAACTTTTTTCATTGGAAAAGGGGAGGTAAGGACAAGAGCCGGGCTTTGGGCCAATTTTAGGGAACTGCCGGCAAATTTCCGGTCGCACAGTGTAAACGGTACACCGACGGTTCTTATCAAGGAAAATACAGTCCTTGTTTTTTTTCTGAGCGATCACAAAAACCATTTTTTTGGGGTGAAACTTTTGGATGACTTTTTTCTTCAGCAAGCGATTTGCCACGCTTTTTAAATCATCAATTTCTTCGTCTTGGCTGACAAAGCCCAACCGAACCAAGTCTGGAAGGCTGACTTCCAAGGGCATATCGTGGCAACAAGTTGCAAAGCAACTGGAACACAGACTGGGCTTGAACTTGGTCCACTTTTTAACCGGCAATTTCATGGCAAAACGAGCATAGTAGGTGGAAAGTTGCCCGTCCAGCTATAGTCAGGTACATACCCCGTTTATGAAAACAAAAGAAATCTTTCCCACCCCCATCGCTGTGGGGGCATTGGCCCAGTCTCGGTCCCTGGAAAAAAAACTTCTCCAGGATATCGAACTTGTTTCGAAACAAGACAAAATGGGACGGGATTGGTCTAGAACCAATTATGTCGGTGGCTATACTTCCTACGCTTCTCTCAACAACCTACATCAGCGGTATCCGAGTTTTATGGAATTTGAAAAACTCATGGCGAAGGAGGCTCAAAGTTTTGCCAAAAAACTGGGTTGGAACTTGAAAGGGCTCGAGCTGCAAATGACTGATTGTTGGGCCAACATCATGCCTAGCGGTACGTATCACACTCTACATTT
>Ga0214917_10001297_pt1 | contig 32251 bp, 33 predicted proteins | sample LL_1208_BB_MetaG_FD_177983 | JGI IMG/M metagenome (GOLD analysis project Ga0214917, IMG submission 177983) | Freshwater microbial communities from Lake Lanier, Atlanta, Georgia, United States - LL_1208_BB | ecosystem: Environmental > Aquatic > Freshwater > Lake | place: USA: Georgia | collected... | reverse complement strand
ACTACTACACCATAGTCAATCATATGGTGGTCGTCCTGTTAAAACTGTATGGGGTATGGAAGTAGGTAACCTTATGGATATGCGTAAAGCTTCTTACCTTAAAGCAGGTATTGCTAACTGGCAACAAGCATTTGGAATCCTGTACATCGATGGAAATAAAGTTACTCCACAACTAATACCAATCCAAAAAGATGGTACATTTGTTGTTGCTAACAAGGTGTGGGGTAAATAATGCAAGACTTCTATGATGGGTATAACTATATGGTCAAACAAATTGCTTCTGAGTTTGGTCGTAAATATCCGATGGTAGAGAAAGAAGATATACAGCAGGAATTGTGGGTCTGGTTTGCTGAGCATCCAGTTAAACTAGAAACTTGGAACAATGAGCATGAAGAACAAAAAGATGTAGATAAACTGGTTGCTAGATCTTTACGTAATGCTGCTCTTGATTATTGTCTAAAAGAAAAAGCCATTAAACTTGGCTATGATCCTTCCGATAATTTCTTTTACGATAAGCAGTTCATCAAGATAATGATTCCTGCTGTATTATCTGGTGACTGGTCTAAAATGGCAAACACTTTATCCTCCGACCGTAGGGCTAAGAAAGATTTATCTGAACTAAATGACTTGATGGCTTTTAGTGCTGACATCAAGAAAGCATTTGAAAAATTATCATTAGAAGAACAAGTCTACGTAGAACTTTATTACGGAGAAGATTTGACAGGTAGTGAATTAGTCGAAGCTACTAAGTCTAATACAACAGACAAGGCTGCTATTATGAAAGCTAACCGTGCTTTAAATAAAATGGTCAGGTCATTGGGCGGTACTAAGCCATTCAAAGATAAAGATTATACCTACGGAAAAGAGGAATCAAATGATATGTAACCTATGTAAAAAAGCTGGTGACTATTATTCTAAATATAAAATCACCAAAGATCCCAAAGACCTTTTAGATACAAGACAGATGCATTGGTTATGTTCTAAATCTCCAAGAGCAAACAACAGTTGTTTCTGTGGTCATAGGTTTGAAGAAATAACAGAGCAATAAAAAAGATCCCCCAACCAATTACTGGAAGGGGGATTCTTTTTATTTAGTTAAGCTCTGAATAAAGAGGTTAATCTAGTTCCACCTGTTGGTGTCCACCATTTAGTTCTTTGTCCCTCTACGTGGATGTGAGGTCCACCTGAGTTACCTTCAACACCAATCTCAGCGATCTTTTGACCACGCTTGACCTTGTCACCCGGCTTAACAAAGACTGCACGTACGTGACCGTACACCACATACTTTGGATAAACCTTGCCATGCTTAATGACTGGAGCAAAGCGACCAAATGCTCTACCCCAAATGTTTACACCGACTACTACACCATCTGCCATTGCATAAACTGGTGTACCAATACGACCACCAAAGTCATAACCCTGATGATAGCCTGACTGCCACTGTGAACCCTTAGCATGGAAACCACAAGTTAGTACTGGCTTCTTAACTGGATACATTATTTGCCTTTCATTTTTTTTGCTTTAAGATTAGTGGCTCTTTGTGCTTGATTCATTTGATATTTAGTTTTAGCAGAAACAATACTTTTAGCAGGTTGTCCATCTCTAACAATAGGTTTTTCAAAAACTTTTTTTGAAATATTTTTAGGAAGTGGCTTTGGTTTAGTAATACCAGCTTTTGCTAATTTGCCAGCAGGCTGAACACCTTCTTCTTTTCCATATCCTTCTTTTCTTCCAAATCTTTGATGAGCTTTTTTAAAACTTACATCTTTAGAAATTTCACCTTTATATGTTTTGGTTGTAGTTTTTTTAGCAGGTTTACCAACACGTGGACTAGTACGAGTGGAAGAAGTGCGAGAACTACCAGCACCACGAGTTGTTCCGTATCCACCACGACTTCCTCCACCTCCAGCCCCTCCAGTAGGAGAGTCTGGTCTATTACTATTAGGCATTATTGGTTACTCCATATCTTTTATCTTCTGAATTAACAAAGTTAATCAACACAGTAACAACAGAAATAACTACTGCTGTCCATGCTGGACCTAGATTAAACGAGCTTACATTGTCAATAATGTAAACAAGTGCTGCACCTACACCAATCTTTAATGCTGATGCTATTGGGCTATGCGCTAGCCATACCTTGAATTTCTTCACTATAGTTTCCTTACAGTTAGTAGGATCGTACCGCCATAGGAATGAACACGTTTGTCTGGTGACGATTCATTATTAAAAGATACACTTTCAATTAGTCCTGTAAACTGTTCACCAGTTCTCCAGTCAATAACTGTTACTGTATCTCCAGCTTCTTCAAGCGATTCTAATTTTGCCAGTTGTTCAAATGCTCTTCCTGTGTGACCATACTGGACATTGTATCTGTCCATTTCACTATCATAACATGACAATGGGTATTGTATTATGCGCTGACGTTTGGTAGCAGGAATAGCTTTTACTTGGTAAGACTGCATAACAGGGGTCGTTACTAAATCAGACGAAGGATACAAAGTAAATTTGTAACGTAGCATTTCTTGACGATCAGTAGGTTTAGATGTTCCTACTTCTTGATTTCCTGCATCCGAATATGTTCGCAAGATGTCATATTGATTTTCATTTTTATCTATTGTTGTAAGTTTAATAGATGTATCACTAGGATATAAAGCATTAATTAAAATGTTTTTAAAATACTTGGGTTCAATAGTAGCGTATCGAATGTAACCAGTTTCAAGATAACCAGAAGAAACATAGTTAGTTGTGTGTTCTACTTTAATCTCACCAGCAGTACCAGCTTCTTCAGTAATAACTACACGTCTACCATCAATAAACAATACATGAGTAAAGATAGAGTTTTCATCTGCAGCATCTTCAAGATCGTAAGCGTAAGCATAAGTTCCATCTTCAAACTCACGACTTAAATCTATGCGTACTAAAGTACCTTGATGTGATACAGATTCACCATCAACAGCAGTCGCCGCATAAACATATTTATCATTAACAGTAAGATCGTTTACGCCATAACCGTTATAGTCCCATAGTAGTGGTCCAAGAGTAATGAACTCTTTCATGGATACCATGTTGGATGACACTTTACAAATACGAACACCTTTGTTTGTGCCAACAATAAGATTGCCTAAGTAATATTCCATGCATTGAACTACCTCACCAAATGGAAGTGTAGCAATACAAGTTGCGCCAGCCATATCTGGCGTAGCTATCGCAGCAGTTTCATCAATACTAATAGCCCAAATTTCTGAAACACCGTCACCATATCCAGATGCCCAGATAGCAGTACGTCCACCAGTAATATAATTCCAGGTCCAGTTAGTATTAATGTGTGTGGTTACACCATATGCTGCAGGATTGGAACCAGATGTACTAAGATCTGTTGCACCAGAATGACTACCATTACTAGAACTATAAGTAGTATTTATATTCCATAACTCATGTCCATCACCAAGGAAAATGTAACCTTTAGCAAAGGAAATAGTTGGTGTTTTACCAGTGGCATGACGCATAAGTACAGTATCAGCAGTAGTACCAATAGTACCAACATGTATACAAGTATCACAAGCGGCGTAATATTTATTACCATCAGTAGTTACGGAATGAAATGGGTAAACGGTTCCACCACTATGACCGGTAATAGTATAATTATAAACATATGGCGATGTAGTTACTTGATTATTGCCATTAAGTCTTATTCTATTTAATGAACCGCCAGAGTTGCCTACAACTAAACATTCATATTTAGTTCCACTACTGTAATAAGATGCAGCGCAAGCTTTAAAGTTATGATTACCTGAATCAGAATAAACATAAGCAATATCTTTATGTAGTTTAAGATTGCCAATATCCCAAATATCTATACCACGAGAATCCCAAAAACGATTCTGTTGATGTTGATAATCTAAACCAGGATCAAAGTATTTAACTCCTGCACCCATGTGCCATGATGTTTGTGAACGCAACCACCAAGAAGCTACAAGTGTTTGCTCGCCGGGATCTGGTGCAGAATCAAACTGATCTTTTTTGTACTGTGCAGTCTCACGTTTGTATGGTGTTTGATCATTAACATCGATGACAAAACCTAAATTGTTTATAGAAATATCATAAGCAATTTTGCTAGGTTTAAAAGATTCATTAGTAGCGCTTAGATTAGATAAATCAACTTGAAATTCTTCTGTAATATCTGCAGCCATTACTGTGCCGTTCCTGCACTATACGCTGTGTTTGTCTGTTGAATAGCAATCCAATAAAAAGTATATGTTCCACTTGTATTTGTTCCATCAATATGGCGACCAGTAACAGTACAACCAGAAGAAGTTATTGAACTAACAGACATATTGAATGCAGAGTTATCAGAAGTAACAACAACTGAAGGTGCTACAGTAAATCTATTAGATGGAAAAGTTATTGATGCAGTGCCAAAAGTAGTACCACCTGGACTAAATGTACCAGTACCAGAAGAAAAAGCAAGAGGAACTGTAATACTATTCTGTCTTAATGTTGCTGGATTTAAAGTTCCGCCAGTTATTGTGGCAGTATTAGTTATGGTTCCAGCAATAGTTCCGCCAGTCAAAGTAGAACCAGATACAGTACCAGCAGAAAGAGTTGATCCACTTAATGTTCCACCAGTTAAAGTACCTGTAATTGTAGCACTGTTAATGCTACCAGTTGACATTGTTAAATTAGTAAATGCGCCATCAACAACACTTGCATTAGTAAGAGTTACAGTTCCAGTTAAAGTTGGATTGTAACTTGAAACTTTACCGTCAATTTGAGTTTGAATAGCAGACGTTACACCATCAAGATAACTAAGTTCTGTTGCACTAATTGTTTTTGTTGCAGCAGTTATTGCTGAAGCATTAGTTCCAAAAGCAATTGTTCCACTAGTAGCAGTAGTTGTGCCAGATAAAGTTGCATTAGATACAGTACCAGATATAGTACTAGTAACTGTACCGCCACTCATAGTTCCACTTAAAGTAGCACTATTAATTGTAGGGTTAGTTAAAGTTTTAGCACTAAGAGTTTGTGTATCAGTGGTTCCAACAACAGCACCAGTAATACCATGAACACCAGTAGAAGCATAAATATGATCTTGTGGTTCCTGCAAATCACGAGCAGTAACCATGTGTTTAACTATAGCGCCACTAGCATGAGCAACAGGATTACTACCATCAACACCACGAGTAACGTTATAAACATATGTGCTTACTTGACTTGTTACTGTAATAATTTCTTCTTTGCCTGAAATGTCAGGATCAACAACAAGAGTAAAGGGATAGGAACCAGGAAGATTACTTGAACCTGAAATAGTATTTAAAGTAATTGTAGTATATCGATTAGGATTGCTGCCAACAGAACCAGTATCAGTAGCATTCATATCTGCTGCTAATGATCTAACATCAGAGGTAGAAGAGTAATTACGTTTTGGCATTGTTATCCTTATAGTGAGTAGTGGATACGGATGTTGTTCTCGTCTTGGTAACGCTGTGCTTCTTCTTGTAGACGCTGTTGATACAATGCATACAAATATTTAGAAGCATTAGTACCAGCACCGTAAGCACGTCCAGCAATCTGTGACTGCTGGTCAGCTTCAGCAGAACCAAAAGTCAAACGACCAGGATCAATAAATGCAGCCAGCCTTGCTGCTGCACCAAGAACAATTACATCTTTAGACGAAGCAGATAAACCAGTAGTGTATTCAAAGTCATCGCTACCATTTTCTAGTGTGGTAGGGATGTGCGAGTAATGAACATTGATAGTACGACCTGGCACAATACCACTATAAAGAGATACAGTCTTACCACTAGGGTAAGCAGTACGGTCTGCTGCAGTATCAAGACGATACGAACGAATAGGAATCCATTGTTTAGATGGACCAATAGACTCGTAAGAAATCATAATGATTTTCTTTAGTTCTGCAGGTAGTTCATAGGTTAAACGAGCAGGACGATACTTAAATGAATACTGATCACTAGCATACAGTTCAGGATAAACTGCATGGATAGTTTCGTTAATAGCAGCTTTAACATCTACGGCTGTATAGGTTGGGGAGATAATAACCTTAGTACCTTTTTTATGTGCTGATGCTGTAGTACCGTTATAACCACGACCATAAAGGTTTGTGCTAGTAGCGTCTACATATCCACCAACAGTAAGGTTACCGGTATCACGATCAAATGAATCAATGTAAATTAATTCATCATCTATCTGAATAATGCCAGCAGAAATGTTTGTTGCATCAGCAATGTTTATTGTTCCAGTTGATGCAGTTATGTCGGCAGTTAAATGTGTTTGTCTATCTTGGCGTAGTGTAAAGCCTGACAACTTACGAGTTACTTCATCTGCTAACTGATTAAATGTTGGCATTACTTACCTTTCACCGTTTCTTTACCAATTAAATCACCAATTTTAGGATCAAATCTAACATTGCTTGGAGTTCTAGAAATTAAACTAGCAATATCTTTAGGAGAATGACCAGCAAGACCAGTACCTAAAGCACTAAAGAAAAATCTTTCATTTGGATGTGCTTCAGCGTAATCAAGAAATTCATCAATATCTTTTTTAATTGAAGATAACGGAAGACCCTTATTGACTTTAAGATCTTTAGTAGGAATAGCATATGACTGACCTTGTCGTCCACGAGCTTGACCTTGCTTAGCACCAAATCTTTCCCTAGCTTCTAGTGCTGCACCTTTGCCATGACGACCTTCAAGGTTAGAACCAAAGACAAGAATTTCGTCATCTGCTGCTCTACTCCAACTTGATCCTTTTGTTGCAGACTTAGACATTAACTCTGGATGTTTATCCAAATATTCAATTGCTTTAAGAATTACTTGACCATGGCAAGCGTCATTAGGTTCAGATCCTGGACACGCAAGTCGTTTACCTTTAAGGGCATAAAGTTCTTTAGCATATTCTGGATCAGATTTAATTTTGTCCCATAACCAAGAACGATATTTATCAACTGCTTCTTTAACAGTAACACCATTGCCAACAGGAAATGGATTGCCAAACTTGCCTTTGTCTCCAGAACCACGACCAATGTAAACAACATCTTTTTGTTCAGCAGAAGTTAAACTCTTCCATCTAACAACATCACCAGTATCACCAACAGTTTTCTTTTCAACTACTTCAGCAGGTTTAGTTTTAGCAAGAGCTTCTACTTTAGCTTTAGTTGCAGCAAGGCGTTCTTCTTTAGATAAAGTTTCAGCAACAACTTCTGGTTCTTTAGGTTCAGGTTTAGCCATAGCTTGAACTTTAGCCAAAGTTTCTTCATTGCGATCTAAAGAAGTATTATTTTTTACTAAAGGAGCATTACGTGAAAGACGTTTTTCCATCTCTAATTTATTTTGCTGCTTAAGTGCATCATCTTGAAGAGACTTAAATCGTTTACCTAATGTAGCAACAGATCGTTTAACATCATCAGCTTTAGCTTGCCTAAAAATATCACGCAACAAATTAATATAAACATGATGATCTAATGATTCAAGTTCCTTTAAAGGTTTACCATTAAGCATCCTGACAAAATACTTAATACCATTATCATCAAGATCTTTAACAAATGATTGCACAGACTCAACATGTTTTACTTGTAATTCTTTTAAGTTAACAAGTTCATCTTTATAATTTTTTATAATGTCGTTATATTCTGCTAACTCTTTAGGATTATTTAAATCATAATTAGATTTAATAAGTTTTTGATATTGTTTACTTTCAGGAAGAAAATCTATTTGCTCTCGTTTTAAAATATTTTCAACATGTGTAATTCTGTCAAACACTGTAACTTTTTTAGCAACATCCTGTGTAATACGTGGATCAACTTCACTAGTTGGTTTAAGTCTTTTAGATGCAGAACGTGCATAAGGATTCTTAGGTTTAAACTCAGGAATAACACTCTTAAAAATTTTATCAACAAGATCTTTTTGTTGTTCCTTTTTAATAGCCATAGCAGCATGAGGAGTAATCTTAGAACTATTTAACGCTTTCCTTAAAGCATCTTTGTCAGCATTATACAAACGTTCAGCTTTAGCAATCTGTTCTGAAGTTCCAAACATTTTAGCATTAAGCCAGTTACTTGCAGAGTTACCAACATCTGCACGTATCTCAGAAGGATAAGATCTAGCAGCACTATTCAAACGTTTAGGCGTTGGTACAATGCCCATGAACTCTGCCGTGGATAAAGGTTTAATTTTATCTCCAGCATTTTCAAGTTCAGTTAAAACAAGATTTCCATTTTCATCCATACTGGCTTGATGTTGAACAGCCCAGTCAAGTTTCTGTCCTTTAAGATTAATATCTTGACCTTCTTCAAAAAGATATTCATCTTCACTTTTTTTATTATTAAATTTAAACTGACGAATTTTATCTTCATTAACAAGTTCATCTTTATCAAGCTTGCCAATGTATTCATCATAAGCTTTAATATAATCTTCACCATGACCAGCTCGTCTAAGATCATTAACTTCTTCTTGAGTTAAATTGGGATACTTAGGGTACTTTGTACCTTTTCGCATATCACTCATTGTTAAGCTTACATCTTCTAATTCATCAAAAGTATCAGGTTGAAATGCATTTGGATGATGCTCCAATAAACCTTCTTCAAATAAACCTCGATCATAGCTATTAGTAAATCTATCAGCCTCTGCATGAGCTTTTAAAGTTTCTTTAAGTTCATCTGACATTGGAACTTTTTCAAGCTCTGGAAGGTATCCGCCATATGGTTCGCCATGACGAAGAAAAAATTTTGCTTGTTCAGAAAGATTTGTTAATTTTTTTATTCCATGAGTATTTTTAGAAAGTGCTATTTCAAGCAACTGTTTATGTTCTTCTGGATTATCAAGAAGCCAACGAGCATTTTCACTTGTTCTAATAGCAGCTTTTTTAGTAGCAGTTCCAACACCAGAATTAATAACTTTATCAGTTAAAGTAATAAGATTTTTTAAAGGTTCAATACCATATTTTATTAATCGTACAGGTGGAATAATTTTAAATTCATAAGGTGATTTATTAGTTTCAAAAAAATAATCTAATTCTTTTGAAAGGTCATGTAATTTAAAAACACTAGCTTCAGGATCATTTGCATGAAGATTAGTTAAGCGAATTAATTCTGCATGTTTTTCAGGATTCTTTAAAAGGTATTCAGCATTTTTAGCAGTAAGTTCGGCAGCATTTTTTGCAACAATACTAGCGGTATCAGAAGCGGCAACCTCTGCAGCATGAACAACAATAGACTCTAAAGGTTTAGCAGCAAATTTTAATAATTTAACAGGTGGAATAAAGAATGAAGCAGCAGTAATACCAACAGCAGCAGCATCTCCCCAACTACCTTGACCAGTAAATAAACGACCAAGAGATTTAGTGGCAAAAAGAAAATCAGCAACATCTGCTATGTGACCCCAAAGACCTTTTTCATCAGGCAACGGAGAAGGAGTTGGTGATGGTTCAGGACTAGGACTAGGTTCTACATTAAGAACAGTCATTAAAAATCCTAACTAAAAAATTCAGAAGCACCGTCAGAATCTAAGCCAGTAGTACCAGCAAGTAAATTGCAAACAGCATTTAAACCAAGACCAGATGTACCGGCTTTATAATTTAAAGCACCAAGAAGATCAAGGTAAGTAGGAGTACTAGCCCAAACATTGGCAGCTTTCTGTGCGTCATACCAAGTAGGACCAGTCATAGTATTACCAATAACACGATTTAAATTAAATTGTAAACCAACAGCCATTACCACTTCACCCTATCTGCCCAATACGCTGCAGACATTTTGCCTTTAGCGATGTTACTTGCATGTCGTGCTTTAAAAGACTCACGACGTTTACGGTATGCCTCTGACTCACCTTTCTTTTTAGGCGAGCCAGAGACACCCTGTTGACCGAAACGAATCGTCTTAACTTGTGAACCAACTTTAGCTACAACAACATGAGACTTAGTAGGGTGACTAGGAGTACGCTTGGGTTTATTGTAACCAGATACTCCAGCACGTTTAAGACGAGGATCGACCATTATTATTCCTTAACTAGATGCTGGCTTAGTCTTAGACTTAAACGCAGACTGAACAGAAGAAACATCGGTAGCAGATGAACGAGTCTTATAACCTGATGCGTTAGCAGTACGACCAACTTTAGTGGTGTCTGACTTGTACTTTCCGATACTGGAAGCACTCTGATTTTTTGCTGACTGGTGTGACTTTCCAGTCAATGTTGGATGCATTGGCATATTATTTTCCTTTTCGTTTCATAGGGAATTGCTTCTTTACTTTAGAAGCTAAAGCACGATCCATTTTCATGTCGGCTTTTGCAGAAGGCTTACGCTTGTCCATTGCAATGTCAGCCTTTTTATATGCTGCCTTAGCCTTTGGAGCCATACCCTTTATCATTTTTTCGTCCTGCTTGCGATCAGCAGCTTTCATTGCAGAAGCACTAGGCTTACGTACCACCTTCAGTGCTGGCTTCTTTCCAGTAGCCATATTATTTACCTTTAACTTTCTTTAAATTAGGATTTAATTTTTTAGCTTTAGCAGAAGCCTTACGAGAAGAACTCGCAAGAATTGCACCAGCTGCTTTCTTACTGATACCTTGTTTCTTGGCAATGCTGGATTGCACTGCTTTGAATCCTGGATGTTTAGCTGCCATAAGCAACACCTGTTTTTTCACTAATGTCCAGGGCTTTCTGGATCTTTGCAGTACTTGTACCATCAGGTTGAATGCCTTGCTTCCTTGCAGAAGCGTACAAGTCCAACTCTTTATTCCATTTTTTATTTGTCCAACCACCAGAAATAAGATTGCTGTTAGCATCACCAGTAGTTAATTGAAGATTAGATGCTCGTAAACAATCTCCCCAAGATCCGTGATCCTGAGTTGAACAACCTGTTCTACATGCCATTATGACCACGAACCTGTTGGGTACTTGAAGTCAGGAGATGATGAACCAATTAATCGAAGCGAACCATAAGATTCACGCAATACCGTAATAGTTGTGCCAGAAGCAGAAACAGCATTTACGCCAATTTTAGGCTGAAAGTATTGCCCCGTAGCGCCTGTTCTTAATACGCCTCGAAAACTTAAACTAAAACTCATAGCAGTTTGCGAACTTGTGACAGCGCCAATGGAGTACGTAGTGTTTGCAACATTTATGTAACCTAATTGATCTTGTAAAGCAAAGGTACTACCAGTAGATGATGCAAGTGCACCCATACCTAGCGCAGTAGCAAAATTAAAATTAGCAACAGCATTACCAGCAATGGTCATACGAATAGACTGACTTGCACCAGTAACGTTTGCAATAGTTCCTAAAATACAGTAATCAACGTAGTAAAGAGAACTGTTTGCAACGGTTACACCGTTCGTTAAATTAAAACAGTCGTAAGTGGTGCTAGCAACATTGTTGCCATTGTTCAAACCTATGTCTGCATCTTTAGAAAACCATAATGTTGGTGCCGTTGCGTAATCCGACAGCATTGTGGCTGTTACTGTTTTAGAATCATTGGAGCCAATTAGCGTTCCGCTTGTAGGCAGAGTAACAGAAGTGTTACCTGTTGTTGCAAGACTTACAGTATTGGTACTAGAGCCAACAGTAGTGTTTCCAGAAACGGTAATAGTTTTGCCAGTATTTGCTACACCAGTTCCGCCGTTAGCTCCAAGTACAATTCCTGAAACATTGGTAGCAGTAGTTGCTGTACTAGCAGCAATAGTACCGGTTAATTTAGATCCATCGGTAACATAAGTTAAAGAGTTCCACGCAGTAGAACCTGTACCAATTTTTAACTTACCAGTATCAGTTTCAAATCCAATTTCACCAGAAGCCAATGTGGGGTTAACAGAAGTCCACGTAGAAGCTGGATCTCTACGAACTTGAATCTGTGTAATCTGTGGCACTATTAACTCCTTGCGTAGTTCTTGATAATGTCGTAAGTTCTGTCAAACATGCGGCTTGCGTAGTATTTGTTACCAGCGGCGTTTGGATGCAAATCACCACCACTGATGTAGATTTGACCGTTACCTTGAGTTCCTGTTGAAGTTGAATCTGTGTATGTTCCAGTTACCCAGCCCTCGGTGTAAATGTCAACTACACCAATAACAGATGAATGAGCATTAGCAGCAGCAGTAACAGCCGCCACATTATCTCTTGCGTTTTGACTTGTGTTTGTATTTGACCCACGAGTAAAAACAATAATTTTGGTATCGGACAAATTGGTTTTAATGTAGTCGTAAACATAAGTAGCATGATTGCCTAATTGATAATACGAACTTACTAAAGTATCATCGTTAGTTGTTCCTTGGATTACAACTAAATCTGGCTGGATGGTTGTCAATGGCGATAACCTATTAGAGCTACACCAGTTTTCTCCATTAGCACCGCTATCTGTAACAACATTAAGAATTGGATCAGTGTTGTTTCCTCTTACATAACCAGTACCAGCTACGGAAAGATTGTAGTAATCAACATTCAGCATTTCGCCGTACTGTACAGCAAGTTGATTTGCAAGGTTTCGTGCGCTAACTCCACCATTGCCACCAGCAAACCAAGAAGCATCTAAAAATGCTACCTTTAATAATTTTTGATTAACTGGAAAAATAGTTTCAGTAACATCTTTCAAACCAATGCCACCAAAATCAAGGCCACCTAATAAAATGCGGATTCGGCGCTGTTTGGCAGATGGAAAAACTACTTGATAGTATCTGTCTTGATTGTATGTCGCAGATGCAGAAACAGCAGTTGAACTTGTAGGAACGCCGTCAACCCAAATCCAAAGTTGCGAATACCCAGCGTTTGCACCAGGCTGATTGTTGTTGTATCTAATGTCAAAGTTTGAACCGTAGTAATCAAACTCTACCCAAAATTGATTGTAAATTGGATCAGAACTGCTCAGCGTTGCATTGTTTCGATAGTAACTTGTGCTATTACTATTAGTAATAACGCTTGGGTTCAAACCACGAAATGTAAATTTGCCACTATTGTAAGCATAAACAACTGCGCCAGTAATTGCCGAAGTGCTAGTACTTGAGACCAAACTTGTATCTGCGGCAGGAATTGCATTTGTTGGACCAACCATGTTGGTTAAAGCAGTAAGCAATTTTTCTTTAACTGAAACAACATTTGAACCAGCCGTTACACGACCTTTGGAATCGGTAGTTACCTGCGTGTAAGTACCAGCAGTTCCAACAGAACTCAGAATTGGATTGGGATAAGTTCCTGTTAAATCTCCACCAGCATTACCAGAAGGAGTTGTGGATAAAGTAGTCCAAGTAGTGTCATAATTAGTGTTGGAGTTTTTGATTAAAGCTTGACCAGTAGTACCACCTGTGGGTACACCTTGGCCATCATTGCCATTGTTTCCAGTGTCACCTTTGTCACCCTTGTCACCTTTAACGCCTTGGGCAAGATACTTCCAAGTGCCAGTTGTGGTGTCATAGTATTTCAAAGCACTCATGCAGAACCACCATCAATAGCAACTGTGTAAGTAACGTCATTAGGATCAGCCCAAAGTTGAGAAGTATCCGTTGGTGCAGATGTAGAAATCTTAACATTGTTTTGCTGGGTTAATGTCATTGAAACCCATTGGTTAGTTCCGCTATCCCAAACTTTTAGTGCGGTCATGCTGAACCCCCAGAGATTGTTCCACCCGTAACAGTTGCACCGGTCATAGTAACTGTGCCAGTCAAGGTTGGATTACTAATCGTTGGCGAAGCAGGAAGGTCACCTTTTGCATAAGACAAACTTGACCAAGCTGTTGATCCGTTCCCAACCTTGAATCGCAAAGTGTCGGTTTCAAATCCGATCTCACCAGCATCTAAGACCTGATTAGTCCAAGCAGATGCAAGTCCACGGCGGATCTTAATTGAAGTAATCTGGCTAGACGGTGTGCCACCGTCAAACACAGCAACTTGCGCATTGCTAGTAGAAGTGTCTGCCCAAAGTTGTGCAATGTTACTTGGGGCAGTACCAGAAATAACAACACCAATGTCGCCCGTTGGCCCCACATTACCCTGTATTCCTTGAATACCTTGTGGACCCTGATCGTTTGAAATAGTTACAATTGTAGGATCAACAGGATTAACGGCAACATCAATAGAAATTTCACTTGGAGAAACAGTTACAGAATTTTGATTAACAGAAATTTTAACAACATCAGGTTCTTGAACGGAAATTTCAGTAGACATTATCGTGTCACTTCTGGAGTAACAATAAATTTACCTTGCAATAAACGAGTAACAATACCACCATTACTTTGAATTTCAATATCATAAACAAAACTACCAGAAGCAACAGCAGCCATAGTAGTAGCATTAGCAGTAATTGTAACAACACCAGCAGAAGTTAAAGTAATATCAGTTGGACTTACAAGATTAAGAATAGTAGAAGTAGATTGTGTGCTAGCACGAACTTGCATACGTGCAGCGTAACCACTTAAATTCCATGGAACATTATCAGTAGTAATTGTAAAACTAAATACAAATGTAGAACCTTGATCAGCTTTAATGTTGTAAATACCTGCAGACACTATGCGTCTCCTTTAACATGTTGTTCTATATGGGTATTTAATCTGTTTTCTACCCGATCAACTTGATGAACTAAATTATCTAAATTTGCTTTGATTTCTGCTACATTCTTGGCAACGTCTGGTAAAGATTTGCCGCCATTCGCGTAAGGCTGGATACTATGTGTTTGCTCACTTATATAATCCTTCAATGGTTTAACAATTAATATTTTACCTATTACAGTTAAGATACCTATCGCCATTGATATACAACTTAACACCTGAAGTACTACTGTTAACTCCATTACAAAGCCGTAACTTCATAACCAGCAGCAACTAAATCTGCAGCTTCTGCATCATCTACATAGTAGTCATGTCCACCTTGATAGACAATTTCTGCTTCAGCAATTTCATCTTGTGATGGATAACGCATCTCGTAATACTCACCTTCAATTTTAAGAACACTAATAGCACGAGTTAAATACGTTCGCATAAACAAACGATCACGAGTATCTAAGTGTTCATCTACATAAGGAGTTGTAAACAAGTACATAATTGTCCAATCATCAATTAATACACCTAGCCCTATCCCCCACCTTGTGGGTGAGGAATAAGACTAACCGTATTAAACAGTAATGCTCGAAGAGCTTTCTACACGGTATAGTGCAGCCTGACGGTAAAGCTTGAAACCAAGCACACCGTACCATCCAATTGGACGGAAACGCTGCAATTTATCGGTGATAGGACCAATAACTACGTGTGGTTCTTCTGCAACAGCCTGAGCAAGAGCTTGCTGTCCAGCAAAGAACGTACGATAGACCTTAGTTACAGGAGTAAAAGTAATCGTTCCTGAAACTGCACCAGAGTTGTTGGTGTCAACGGTAAGAGTCTTACCATCTGTAGAGATAGCAGTTAGCTTTGCACCAGTACCAACGTTAGTACCACTTACCTTGTCGCCAACTTTAGGAGTACCTGAAGTAGTAGCAGCAGTAAGGGTGATGGTCTTAGTACCTGAAGTACCTGCAGAACCACCAGTGTTAGTAAAGGTAGCATTGTCGCCACCATCTACAGCATTGTACAGACGAGGTGACTCAACGTAGTAAGCACCTTCGAATGAACCAATTTCACCTGACCAAATCTGATCGTTGGTCTGGTACTCGTGAGGAGTACGCCATGCACCAGCACCAGTTTCCTTACGAAGATCGTGAGATACTTCAGGATGGATACCAGCCCAGTACATGCTACCCTTACGATAGATAGCTTTGTTGCTACGCAACTTAGCTACAGCCTTACGAGCAGCAGCAGCGTTGAATACATCTGCATCAACAATGCTTGAAGTAGCGGTACGAGCACCCTGACGGATGACATTAGTACCATTTAAAAGTTCAGTCTGTGCAACATCGTCAATCGAATCTGCCATGTTCCAAGCAATAATGTTTGCAACAGCAGGATCAACATCTGCAAGAGAGAACAACTGCAAACGACGAGTCGTAATTGCAGCATTACCATATTCATTCAACGTAATGTTGATGATGTCTGGTGTACCAAGAGCAACAGCATCCAAGTCAGGAGTTTCATTAAGAGTATCAGTGACCTTATCAAGATCCTTGTAAATCTGCAATGAAACAGTTGAACCTGGAATTGACTGCTGAACTGGCTTCTTATCTGCTACATCGCGGATAAGTGGTTGTGCACGGAGTGCAAACTCTAGCAAGCGGTCATAGGCTTGCTGGACGAGACCAGCAGAACCAGTAGTACCACCAAGAGTTCCCGACCCTGTGCCTGTGTAGGCGTTAGTGCCTGTGTATGTAGCCATAGTAGCTTTTCCTTAGGGATTGTTTTGGATAATTACATTCCGTTGATTAGAGCAATAATCTCTTCAGCGGATTGGGCATTGTTTAGACGTGAAGAAATGTCATTAACATCGTCCGGCGAAACAGCAGAGTTGGATGCTCGTTCAATCCTACGGAAAGCTTGAAGATCTTCTGGATCTACATTACTTTCTCGTACAGGTTCTTCACGGACATATCCGAAAATCTCGCCATTTTCATTTAGCCAACTATCAATAGCTTCAGCATCTGAAGCAATATCTGCTGGAATAAAAGATGCAATCTTTGGATTGACACCCTTCTCTGCAAGAACGGAACTGACAACAGAGTCACGCTGGAATTTACGTAAGGATTCCAGTTCGGCTTCTAGTTCTTTGATTCTTTTAGATTTAGCACGATCAGCTTTACGAAGATTCTTAATACCGTTATCTGAATCATAACCTTCGTTAACGTCGTCATCTCCAAAGATATCGTCGTCATCGTACCATTCATTGTTGTTACTCATAGTAACTATCTCCCATTTTGTTTGTAGTTTAATCGCAGACCACTAACATTATTCGGGGTAAATAATGTCGGCTTCTACTACCAGTCTTATACGCATTGAGGGCTGGTCGGTCCCAATGGAGTTTATTAAATGTTGCCTACGTCTTTGCGTTGCAACGACTGTGACTGCACACCTGCAGCACCACCAAAGTTAGCACGAGCACGAGAAGCTAATTCTTTATTACGCTTGCTCTGCTGACCTAACAAATTTTCTTTTTCTAGTTCAGTCTGACGCTCTTGTGCTGTACGAGTATCACCAAACAAATTTGCTGCAGATTCTAAACCAGCCATTTGATTAGCAGTTTGTGCAAATCCTTGACGTGCTTGATTACGGTCAATACCTTGTGCTTGCAAATAATCTGCACCAATTTGTGATTTATATCCTGTTTCAGTTTGTGCTGCTTTAATTTCAGCAACACCAAACTTGTTCTTTAAGTATTGTGAACCTTCACTACCAAGAAGAATTGATGTAGCAAGATGTTCTCTGCTTGCACCTGGATACATTTTAGTTAATTCATCTAGTAATGCTTTGTCATTACCTGCATACGCTTGATTAATTTTAGTTACAGCAGCATCAAAACGATTACTTAATTCGGTTGGAGAAATATCTCCACCAATAAATTTAGTGTAATTATCTGAAGTAGCAAGATCGCTAGCACCATAAGCAGTTAAAGTTTGATGATATTGCAATTCATTGTAAAGATATTCACCTTCGGATAATACTGGTAAATTAGCTTTGCGACGTAATTCATTACCAGCAAATCTTTTTTTGTATGCTTCACTTTCTCGCAATTCAGTATTAATAGTTTCTGGCATGTCACTACCGTACTTTGCAATAAGGTTAGTAACAGTAGGAACAAGAGATGCTAAACCATATTGAGTTAATTTAGAAGCAACTTCATCCCACAAACCGCGTTCTGCTTCAGTAGTAAATGTAGTCCAAGCTTGATTGGTTTCATTACTGCTTTGAAACATTGAGTCATTAAACATTATACCAACCCAAACTTATTTAAAATATTATTTACTACTCCATTAACAGTTTCTTTAGCGTTATTGGTTTTAGCCCAATCAGAAGTGCCACGAAGTTCTTGTTCAATTTGAGTAAAGTTTTTAGGCTGACCATTTTGATCTGGTGCTAATGCTTTTCTTAAATGATCATTGTTAAGGTCAACATTTTCAAATGGTAACTCAAGCATTTTAGAAATTTTTTGTGCGTAACTTTGTGCTCGATCCATTACGCTCATAGTTGGACTAATGTAATTAGCATGAGCAGGATAAGCAACTTTAGCAAGACTAGTAATGTATTCTTTAGAAGAACCAATATTTATGTGACCGTTAGTAATACCCTGTAACTGTCCAGCTAACCAAGAATCAGAAACACTAACGCCATTATTTTTAGCCCAATCAAGAATTTGATTTCTAGCATCTCCAGTTGTACCACCAGAAATATTATTTAAAAATGATGTAATATCTTTTTTGTCTGTAGTTGCATAGTTGGCAAAGTAATTGTCAATTTTCTCAATACCTTCGCCATTACGCAAAGATGTTGTAGCAATTTTTTGAAGCTGTTTAGATGTTAAATTAATACCATATTTAGCTGCTTGTTCTTCAATTGATTCTTTTTGCTTTACAATTTTATCTTGCAAAGTTTTATATTCTGGACTGTCTTTACCAGAACCATAAGCAACATCGTATTCACGTTGAGCAGTAGTACGAGATGTGTACCAGGTACTATTTTTAATTTTACTAACAAATTTTTCAGGAGGCCAAGCAGTACCCTTTTTTTCATCTGCCCATGCGTCATTAAATACTTTTTCTAAACTTGGATCAGATTTAATAAGACTTAGTTCATAACCAAACTCATCTGCTTGACTAGACTGATTAACCCATCCTTTATTGGGAACCCAAATGTATGGATCTTTAGAATTTTTATCAGAAGGTTTAGCGGGTTTTACCCATTTACCATCTTTTAATACATAGGCTTGATCGTGTTTGTCACTCAATTTAACCGCCTAACTGTAATGGTGAATTAATCGCATCTTGAAATAATTTAAAATATTTAACACCTTTAGTATAATCTTCTGCTCCCGGTTGCTTTAATGCTTCTTGCTGCATTATTGCTGCAGCAGCAGAATCTGTTACTCCACCTGATGTAGATGTTGATTTAGTATCACCAGTTTGTGTAGGAGTAGTAGTAGTGCTAGTTACTTCTGGATTTCTATTAGCATATGACTGCAACTGTTTAACAAAATGATCAAGTTCTTCTTGATTTGCTCCACGACCAATAGTGTCTTGAAACATTTTATCAATACTAATTGAATAATCAGTTGGATTAATTTTTTGATGAATAGTATTTACACTAGTAGAAGATAAATCAAGTGGACGCATGTTAGATAAGAAATCTTCAATTGACCAGAACCCTGCTTTAGCACCTTTAGCTTGTGCACGTGCAACGTTGTGTGCAGTTACCATTGACATTACACTGTAAATTGCATTCTGCGTTGTTCCATCAATTGTATTTGGATCTAACATAACTGTTTGAACAGCACTTGGTGGAATAATATTTTTAGATATTAAAAGCTCTTTTAGGTTTTTTACACCATTTGGAGTTTTGTAAAGTCTAGTAACATAATAATTAAAATACTCACCATAACCCATTGGAGAATTATCTACTAATGGATTATTAACATCTAAACCAGAAGCACTTGTACTGCTTGCATAATTAGGGTCATTACGATAATACCCATATGTACTTCCACCAATAAGTGCAATTGGAATTTTTCCACTATTAGCATCAAAATAATATGTAGGATTTCCCTGACTATCAACATCACTAGTAAAAGTAAATTTACCTGACGGATTTACTGTTTTAGTAGGTGGCTTTCCAGTTACAGGATCAACAGCAGCAGGATTAACTACTGGTGGTTTAGTCCATGCTCCTGTGTCTTGAACACTTACATTTGGAACGTATCTAGTTGGTGTAATAAACTTTTGCTTTGAATTTGAATTATCATTTAAGACAACAAATAAAATATCTTTATCAACTTTTTGTGGATTTCTTTCTCCATTATCACCACGTGGTTCAAGTAATCCTGCATCATAACTTAACAAATCAAGAACACTCATTTTGTTCTTTTTTTCCCATTGTTTGGTCCAAGAAAGAACCATATTTTTATAGTGTAAATATTGTTTTTGAGTTTCTTTTTTTGAATGAGTCTGCGAAAATAATCCCGAATCTCGATAATTGTAATTACCAGTTTTTAATGCATTGTATCTTGTTTGCAATTTTTGCAGAACATCAATAAATTCTAAACCATTAAAAGATGTTGGGTTTCCACGAGCATCATGAGAGCCACCAAATAAATAACTTGCTTGAAGTTTATTGTATTCTTGCTTTTTCTTTTCAATATTTTTTTGTTTTTGTTGATCTTTAGTTTGTGTATCTTGACGTTGCCGATCATTTTCTTCAAAGCGATTAAGGGTGGAATCACTTGGTGTTGGTGATGGCGATGGTGTGGCTGTCATTAGTAATTCCTTGTCAAGCTTCCTGAACTATCTCGTACATGTTCGTTAGCAATTTTCTTAATTCCATAGTTATAATATTGTTCTATAACTTTAGAATCATCAGATGCTATTAATTGTTTCATTTGATTTTCAAGTGCTGCTTTAGCAGACTGTTTTAATTCTGATGAATTAGGTACATCCCATTGATCATATTGATTAACAGCTTCAATAAAATTATTGTAAAGTGCATAAGCAGTATTAATTTTTTCAAGAATATCTTTGTTAACTGATGAAGGATTTTCATTAACAAAAGCATGAGCATCTTCAATAAAGTTGTAAGCATCTTGATTTGCTATACCACTTTGAAGATATTCTTTTAATCCAGAAACACTATATTGTAGCATTGAACGTTTTTGTGTGTATTGATTAATGACTGCCCTACGCATATTCATGTCATTAAATGGAACAGTTCTTAATGCAGTTGATTCTTCTCTGCCAAGGTCATAATATTTATTTGCTGCTGATTGCAGTAATGCTTTATCAAAAAAGTTTTTGATATCAACATGAGAAGTTAATCCTGCTGACTCCATAAAATTATATGTACCGGGATTAAATTTACCAGTATTAGGTGCAAACAAAACTGCACCAGCACCATACTTATTAACGCCAGTTTTATTTTCAATAACCCAAGTTTCCATTTGTTTACTAAACTTCATAATTGGAGTAATCTCTTTGTCTTTTTTTGACAAAGTGTAAACAAGTTTTCCTGGATTATCACCAATCCAAGTAGCTAATGCCATTTCAATTGGTTCTTGAACCTCTGGATATTTTTCTTTAACAGCATCAAGTACATCATAAAAAGATGCTTGCATTGATGGCAAGCCAGCACTCTTTAAATAATCAGGCAAGTCCTTTGTATCTGATAACTGTACCGTACTTGGCAAAATCGTTCCAAGAAGTGAGCGAGTAACAATAATGTTGTGTGCAGATATTTTAAGTTGATTTAAATAATCTGCTTTATCCTTGTTAAACAAAGCTTCATTATTAAGATACTTAGGATCTTCAGGATTAGGAACATTAATACCATTTGCTACGTTGTAACAAATAGCCTGAGTAAGAGCAGACACTTCTTGTTGTGATTGTTCGTCTGGATTTAAAGCATTCCAAATGTTTTGAGTAATGCGAGGCATTAATGCTTTTTGTAAATTAATGTTATCGCCATAACTACCTAAAGCAAAATTGTCTAATTCATTTGTTAATTTATTAGTAAATGTAACATCTGGAACAGACAATAAACCCTTAGCAGCCATAACAGAAATAGCACCTAATGGTCCGCTAAGGTAAGGCATACCAGCATCAGTTTGAAATGATGGGTTTCCAGCTAACAATTTAAACGTAATGTTATTAAAGATCGGTTGATTAACGCCAACTTCTTTACCAGTTAATAAACGCATAGTGTTGTTAACAGCACCATAAATAATATTATCAAATGGTAAAATGACAAATTGATCACCATTATCATCTTTGTGAATATTACCTACCGCAGCAAAACCTTGATTCATTAATCGCATTTTGTATAACGTACCAAGACCATTATCGCGTACAAGACGATAACTTCTACGATGAAAATCCTCAACAGCACGATAAAAACGACCAACTGCTCGAATGTTATCTGCAAAGATAGTACGCATTTCTGGGTTATCAGAAAACTTTAACATATGATTAGCAGCATCATTCATAGCTTTATGAGTGTATACTTTTTGCGCTATTTCTTCACCTTGCAGATTTGCTCGCAATTGTATTTTTGCAATAAGTTTTTCTGACGGATTTGTATGTTTAGCAATTGCTTTTTCAAATATGTCATCAGAAATTTGTTTTGCATACTTTTCTTCAAACAATTTGTACTGTTTTCTAAAATACAAGTAATGCATGTGAACTGCTGGTTGACGAAGTATGTTATCTGTTTGTCGAGCCATAGCATCGTATGCCCCATTGATACCGTACTCTTTTACAAGTTGTGTAAAACTTTTATTTGGTGCTTCAAGATCTGTAAAAATTCTACCTTTAGCTAAAAAGTTTTCAGTTAATTCTTTGTATTTATCAAATTCCATTTGATTAATAAGAATACGATGATCGTTAACTTTACCGTAAACAAACGGACCAAAATAATCCATAAGTTTTTGATTAAATTGGTTAGCATCACCATGAAATACGTTGTATATGTTTGCAAACATTTCTTCTGAAAAAGCTTTTACTTTTTCTATTTCACCCATGTCGCGGTATTTATCAAATTGCGTGGTGCTATTAATAAAGCTACGAGTTTTTTGAGCAGCTTCTTCGTTTATATAAAAATAATTGCCACTTGTTAGGTTTCTTCTAATTCCAAAACCACTAAGAAAATTGTCAATGGCTTGTTCAACATTTTTAGAAGTCTTCAATCCATCGTTTTTTAAGAAAATTGCAATAGGATCTGAATGCTTTATTGACGATAAACTGTGATTAAATTTTTCAAAACTATGAGCGTTAAAGTGAGTAACAAACTGACGGAACATATGCAATTGTAAATCAGTTTGTGACATACTGTCTGCTCGAATAGAGTTAAAAAATCCAGTTGCTTCTTTACCGTGATCTTCCATTGCTTTATTTAAAGCATCCTGTGGGAAAAATCCTGCATCTGTTTTGAAACCGTCTTCTGGTCTACCAATCATTGCAGAAGAAATGTTACGAGAAGACGTACTATCAAGCATCGAACGCGGATTAGCATCCGTTAATTGTTTTAATAAAATTTTATTTTCTTGTGAAAGATTTTTACCATACTTAGCAACAGCCATATTGTAAAGTTCATCTAAATACATCTTATGGAAGTCGCCCATAGTGCCAGACTTTTTAGAAAGATCTTCTAAAAGCTTAGTTTGAATTGCAACACGTTCTTCTTGGCTAATAAATTTAGATGCACCTAGTGGTTTACCAACTGCTTTACTTAATGCTCCAAATAAAAATTCTTTAGCAGGTCCAGATTTTGCACCGGTAATTGCCTGATTAATATTTTTAGCAGATCGTGCAGCAAAAAACTCTTTTGACATTGGAAGATTTAAGTACATAGCAAATTGATAACCTTCATCAATTGCAGTACGAATACCTAATTGCGGAACAAGTGTTAATACAGACCAAATATCAGTAATAGCATTTGTAATTTTGTTTGAATATGCTCCACCAATAATACGAGAAGCTTTTTCCATGTTGCTTTCTTCGGCAAGATTGCTTCCTCGATATTTGCCAGCAGTAAATTCTTTTACTCTACGCCAATCAAGTGGACGAATTTCATCCTGAAACTGATGTGACATTAATGGACCCTGTGATTCTACAGTTTGTCCAGCATTTGCAGTTTTAAAGTGTTCAGGAATTTCTAGTTTTTCTCGTGCCGTAAAAGAATCTTTACTACCATATTTAGCATTAAGCATTTCATCCATAAAACGCTTGCCTTCTGTGCCCATATTATGAACACCAAAACGACGAAGCGTAGTTTCATCAATAAATCTTTTAATGTTAATACGTTCTGCTTGTGAACATTCAAGAAAATGTTGAGCAATAGTATCAGCAAGAACTCTATCATTTAAAGCAACAAATGCTTGTCGTCTAAATGTTTCAATAGTTTTTGCAACACCATCATCTGTTACATTAACTGCACCAGAACCAGGAGCATAACTTGTCTGCCTACGAAGAAAAGCTTTAAAACCTTTTTCTGTATGTTGCTCAACAAATTTATCCATTTCAGAATAATCAAGAACACCAGTTCGATCAGCACCTAATTGCTGTGCATCATCAAGAAACTTGTCTATTCCATCTTTATCAAGTTTTGCAAAATTAGGTTCACCAACAAAAAATTCTACTGCTTTTCTTTTAGCACCTAAAGTACGAGCGCGAGATGTGCGAGCAAATGCAGCGCCTTCTCTTGTATGTAAAGTATTAGAAGATAAACCACGTACTAATTGATTAAGATTATTTGCATCTGAAAAATATTGTTTAGCATCAAATGGAACAACCTTACCAGCAGCAATATCTTGCGCTTTTGCAGCAGATAAAAATACTTCTTGTTCCGCTTTTGTTCCATGTTCAGCAAAATTAAAAGAAATATTGTCGCTTATTTCTGCTGCTTTTTTAAAATCTTTTTCTGCTCTAGCCTTTTTAAGCAAATCAATTTGTTCACTATAGCCAGTCCAAAAAGCTGCAACTTTAGGATCTGCAAAATGAAGATCAATACTTTCACTTCTTAAAAGATTTTCAGCAAGTTTAGTTGATGTGCTAGCACCTTTAAGCATACTAGACCCACCAAGAGTTAAATACGTTAGTGGATCAGCAAGAATACTAGTTGCTGCATCAATAACACCAGAAATACTTTTAAACAGTCCAGCATGTTCAGAAGTTTTCATGCCAAAAGATTTAAGCGTCCACCGTGCCATATCACGACCAGGTGACAATCTAGCTTGAGAAAATTTTTCTAGAATAAAATTATATTCTTCTGGATGATTCATTAATTTGCTGACTTCATCAAGCATTGCTTTATTTTTTGAACCGTATTGTTTAACAATATCGCCAACAGATTGACCAGCCAAAACATGTGTAGCAAGGTATGAAACTTCTTGACCATACTCGTTCATTAGTTTGTCAAGTTCATTATTGTCATACAACATTTTTCCGTTGTATGCAGCATCCCAATTTTTCTTTGACCAAAATGACTGATTGTTAATTGCAGCATTTTCAAGTGCATGAATAGGTGTCATTAAAACTTGATAATAAGATTCAGCACCATGCAAAATTGCACGAAATGGGCTAGCTACTATTTCGCGTGTACGACCCCAAAGACTTTTATTTTGATCTTGTTTTGTTTGTTGCTGTTGCCATTCGGGAGAATCAATTAAATCCGTATTACTTGGTTTTGTTCCGTAATCAACGCCATAGTATTGAATTAATGCTTGTTGATAATCTGGTTGTAAAAGTTTAAATTGTTCCATTGCTTTGTTATTTGGCAATGACATTAATTTGTCATGTATATCTTTTACTTTTGACCAGTTTTCAACAAGGTTTTGTTCTTCTGGTGCTAAGGGCGTAGCCGATGCTGCAATGTACAAAGCAGGAGCAACTGAAGCAACTAAAGGATGAATATTTCTTTTAGCTAGTTGAGACATGCCTGTTTCGGGTGAAACCAAAGGTGAAACCGTAGGCATGTTTAAAGGTGGTGGAGTATTATTTAAAATATCAAAACCAGTAACAGGAGTTTCTGCCATTATTGAATACCCCTGCTACTTAAATCCTGCAAAATATTTGCTACTTGACCTGATGGATCATTAGCAGCAATGCGAGATAAAGCTTGGACGGGGTTAAAAGTTGTTTGTGGAAGATTTAATGTTTCTGGTCCTGGACCAAATCCCATAGGACTACCAGAAGTTACTGGTTCGTCTGGTCGTTCTGTTGGGGCAAACATACCAGTAATAGGAGTTGGAGCAGACGGAATACTAACAGATGCAGTCGGAGTGGGCTGAAAATTTTGCGCCATAGGTGCAGCAGACATCTGCTCACGAGTTTCTTTACGATATCCATAATCACCATTTGCTGGCAGTCCACGATCTGGATTACCATCTGTACGCTTTGAAAGTTTACCTGGACCAGATACGGCAGCTGGTTGACCTGGCTTGCGATATCCACCTCTAGGCATATTATTCCTCTTCTGTTACATTAAAATCGTTTTCTAGTGCATGTTGCACTAAACCAGTAATTCTCCAAAGTGGAGTACCGTCTTGGTTATAAAAAGTATTTGCAAAGTATTGACCGTCACCGTCTATAAACTCTGCGGTTAAAAAGAATGTGGTGCACATTGCACCGTCTTTGTGTTCTGTTTGGCTATATTCGTCTAGCAGGTTTCTTAGTTTTTGCATGAACTCGTCATACATTAACTAGCACCACCAAGCATTGACAAAATAGACGACACATCAGGAGCAGCCGCAGGAGCCCCTGTAGGGGCTGTAGGGGCGTTTTGAGCCTCAGGTGGTACTTGTGGACCAACTGGAGCTTCTGGTGGCTCTACAGGGCTTTCTGGAGCCGTAGGGCTTTCAGTCTCTTCTTGATCGAATACTTCCGTGACCGCGTCTTCAATGCTAAGACCCTTCTTCTTTGCGTTAATAACACTAGCAATCTTTGCCACAATGTCTGAAGGATCTTGTCCTTGTGATGCCATCTGTGGAATAGCTTGAGTTAAAGACTGCAATGATGCTGATAAAGCATCCCGCATTTTTTCAATGTCAATGCGAGCCTGTTCATTTGTTACGTTAATGCTCCACGGCAATTCACTCATAATAAACTCACGAGAAATAAGACCAGCATTAAGAGCTTGAAGGCTAAAGATTAACGCACGAGATGGATCAAGTCCAGCCATAAGACCGTAACGAACCTCAATGTTGTAATCTCCATTGATGTCTTTAGTTGGTTTATAACTTAATTCGTACGGTGCACCTTTGTAAGAGCCACTCATTTCCTTTTGGAAATCAAATAATTTTTCATCCATTTCAAAACAAACAGCAACAACTTCTTGGAATAGTTGAGCAAGAATTTGCTGTCCTGCTTTGATTTGACTATCAAAGCTACCCATAAGGGCTTGAACACCATTACCTGTAATGATGCTAGCGTCAATGTTACCTGAACGACCTTCAGGATAACGTGAACCCATACGCATTTCATTTTCAAGCATCTGCTGTTCTTGGAATGCGCCCGGTGGAAGTTCCAAACCTACACGACGAACACCCTGTGGGTTATTGCTACGGATAATTGAGTCTGGACCAAAAGCAAACTCAGTAACGTCGGTAGGCATAACCAATGGTGCCTGAACAGATTTTTCTGCAGCTTCTAAAGCAAGAAGGCTGAAACGAGCACGTGCAATCTGTGCCCACAGAACATCATCAAACTGACCACGAGGATCATCAATGTCTAGCCCTGGTCGGCGAGCAACACGTACAGACAAGCGACCAAGCAAATTCTTTGAACGCTGTAGTACAAGGTTTGCTCGTTGTGGTAAAAACAACACAATTTGGTCGTCATCTTCATAACGCATTAGTTCAAGAGTTGTGTCGTAGCTTTGTGCGTCACGAGCCATTGGACCCACAATGATGTGTTCCCATTCGGGGAAGTCAATGCATAGTTCCCGAACAGTCTTAATGTATTTCTTTGTAAATGAAACAAGTTTGCCAAAGCGATTAAACTCTGGGTATGAACCCATAGGGTTTTCTACTCGGATTGATGGTAGACCTGATTCAAAGTCTGGCTCAACAAATATTGGCAAGAAACCGTAAGTAATGTACCAGTCAGCACCTGTGTACATTTGTGTTTCTAGTTTAGAAAAGTTAACATAATTGTTTACAATCATGCTTTTCTTGTTTGCAAACTTCTTTGCTTTTTCTGAATTAACGTTTGTTGTAGTGCAGTTAAATGACGGTAGTGGTGCTAGAAGTTCAGCAATGTCACGTGCAGCAATGTCAACAAAGTTGGCAATCATTGGCTTAGACATTTCCTCAGGGAACATGTCGGGATAAACCGCGGACATATTGCCACGACGGATAGATGTAATATCTGCCATACGGCGGTCACGATCAACGAACCGTCTGGTCAGAGCATCTACCTTACTGGCGATCTGCTCATTGGTTAATGCCATTGATTATCCTAAAAGTAATTAACGCTATCGGCTAGCATCTCGTCAAGATTAACTATTCCTTGTTGAGCTACATTGCGCCTTGTGGCGTATCTGTTGTTAACGTGCGATGTTATAAAAGAGCTTTGTTGTATAAGTTCTTTGGCTCGAATCTCACAGAACCATAAAGCCATGACACAGTCAGTCTTGCCTTTAGTGTCAGCTTTCCAAGTAATAAGCTGATTGATTAAGGCTTTGACATGTTCATTGTTGTTATCAGGAAGTTCGATTAAGTTATCGTTTTGAAACTTTCCTTCACGAATACTGCCAAATAACGGCGACATACCTGCCACACCAAAGCCAGTATCCCATTTGTTTTTGCCAGTAAAATGTTCGCGTAATGCCGTGCCACGGCTAGCAAGCCATTGACGAAGATCATCATCAAGTGAAAAAGCTTTCTGAAAAGCGTTAATCTCAATGCGTAGTTCTTGTGGATGGTATTTGTTTGTCCACTCTTCAATAAGGCTACGAATCTTTTGTGGCGTTGGGTCTGACATGTTAAACACATCTAGCACATACCGCTTGTGAGTGGTGCGGTTAAACGCATACATAATTGCAGCAGTATTCCCTGCCATAGCAGGGTCAAGTCCCATAATGGTAGTCCAAGTACCTTCTTGGTTTGGATGACCAGGAGCGTTAAAGTTTAATGGACCAGACTTACGCATTCGGTTAATTGAACCATTAACGGCAATTAGAGGGAAAACAGCATCCTCTTCAACGTCTTGCTGCTGGTAAACCAAAGCCCACGTAGATGGGGAGACTTCGCTTCGGCGTTCAAACAGTCGCTTACCATCCCACTTTACATAGTGACCACTGACATCTGGCGTAAGCAATTCTGGATCGTCATACTCATCAGCCCCATCTAGGGGTCTGTCTGACCTAGCCCACAAAGTTTCCCACTCAGCAGGATTGTCAGAGAATTTTAAAACGGCTGGCATGGCTAGATAAGTAAACGGCGACCTGCCACCAGTCCAATGTTCAGCACTACGAATTTCTTTGTAAAGATCAATTGAAGACACACGAGTACCAGCAATTAAAAGAGTGCCAGTAGAACCAACACGAGTGACAACCATCTTCTGTAACCAGTTTAATTGCTTCTCCCACTCATGGGCGTTTGTCGTAGAGATGATGTCATCCATGATGATTAGGTCAGCACGTGTACCATAAATTTGCTGACCAACACCCAACGCTTGAACGGTGGGATCTTTTTCACCTGAGTCACGCTCTAGGTAAATTCTATCGGCTGTCCATTGATCAGCCGTTTCTTTGTAGCCATTAGCTGGTCCGTATACCTGCTGCATCTTTAGCCATGGCTCTTCAGTAAGCCTTTGTTTAATAGAGTACAAAAACTCTTTAGCCCTAGTCTGGGTTTGAGAAATAACCACAATACGAACATTAGGGTTTAGGGCAATGCGGTAAACGGCGTAGTTGACCGTCATGGTGGTGGATTTGGCGTGTTCGGGTGGAACGTTAATTAAAAGCCTACGGCGGTTGCCTGGTTCATAAATCATGCTTTCATGTAACCAAGAAGGGTCGCGCCCCTCAAGAACATCAATCCAATTTTGCTGGTGTGGAAACACCTCGGTATTTAAAAATTCCTTTGAAAATGTGGCAAAGTCTATGGAACGCTTATCTTCGCCTAAAGCTAAAGACATGGCTTCAGAGCCAAAAGCAATAGCATCTTCCATGCGCTCGGCGAAGCCGGGTGTGGATAACCATGACCTTAAAACTGTATTCTTTTTTCCAACAGCAGCAAGAGCAGATTCTTTATCTATTCCTTGCTTTAAAAAAGAAATAAACTTGTCTTGATCTTCACGTTGCTGCTTTCTAGTATGATGCTCATTACCAGCTTTAGCAGACATAAAAATCCTTCTATTATTAGTATATATATTAATTAATATACTATATAGCGAAGCCCCTTAGAGGGCTTCGTAGTAGTAGACAGCCCATAAGACCTGGCTGTAAGAAAAGAACCTACATACATACTAACCCCGTTACAGACCAATAGTAACGCATTGGTTAAAAAATAATTGTAACAATTTTGTTATTTTAAACAAATACAGATCAAACACACCAAACAAAACATAAAAAAATAAATGAGAGTCTACACTACAGGTTACACCAACAATTAATAACCGTGGGTCAAAGACTCGCTGACGCTCGTCTTGTTGACCCCCTCTTACTAATAGTCCCCCTACTTCTTCTGAACTATAAATAGTTCAGGCTGTCGCTTTAGAAAACAAACTAACAAGACTACAGGACGGATTGTTGACTGTCTGCTGACTAATCTCAGACTTGTCCTGACTAGCTTTCCCCCTTTTTGCCTAACGGGATTTTTAACGCTTCGCTTTAGTAATGAATTTGTCTTGCCGATGGTCGGCTTGACAGGAAGGATTCATTATGTTCCCGATGACTACCAGCCAGTCTTGGCTCTTCATCATCCTTACCCTGCTCCTCTGGGTATTCGGTGCTCTCGCTATTAACGAACAGCGTCACCATAACCACCTTAAGTCTAGGGTCAAGTTCCTTGACAACAGACTAGAGCGTTACGCCCATTTGCTGTCTTGGCAAGATAAAACCATAGACGAACTAATGGACGAGAACGCAGAACTCGAACGCAAACTCGGCGACTACGCTAGAAACCGAGCATTCGAGATAGCAGTCGATTTTGCCAAAGACCTTAAGAATTAGGCATTGAGTTTGCTTGCGTCCCTGCCTCCGTGGGTACGCAAGCATTCTTGATTTCTAATCCTGGAAATCAGTCACTCAACACACAAAGGAGTTCATATGAGTGATGACGAAGTGGTCTACGAAAGTGAGACCAACTACATAGATTGGTTAACTGTGATGCAGTTAGCCAGTTTTATGCAGGTTCTAGACCCAGAACTAGAAGCTGTAAACCAAGAACAAGAGTCTTGGGACGATTCAGTAGGTAAGTACGCTGTAGATGAAGCATTCGTACCTACTGATACAGATGCTATGCAGTCTGTTGATATTCGTGCTGACGAACAAGTCAGTCAGCACGATTGGGTATCATCTCAAACCAAGCACGGCTTAAAAGAAAACATCGTGCTTGGTGCATACCCAACAATCTGTGGTAAACCAGAAACCAAATGCGACAAGATGAAGTATGGTTGCGTTCACAAATACTATCTCAAATCCTTTGAGATAGTTGACAACATACGCGATGAATACTTGGAGTCTTGGACTTCACTAACCGACAGACCAACCGAGAACTTCTGGGCTGGTCTACCGGGACTGCGCTATGTGGAAAATTCAGACAATCTATTCCACAGAATCAATGTGGTGTGTGGTGAATGCTTTATCTACACACCTAAAGCAGACGATACTTGTCAGAATTGCGACAAAGTATTAATCAACCAATAACGAGAAAGGCTTCCGCCCCTGCTTTCGCGGGCGGCGGAAGCCACTCAAAGTCAAACAACAGTAAAGGAAATGGTTATGAACAACCAAATCAAAGTAAGTGGAATGCTCAAGAACATTAAGAAGTTCGACCAGTACGGCTTAATGGTAGTAGGTCAGTTGACTCAGCGTGACGAGAACAACAAGGCTACATTCACGATTCCAATCGTGACACACAGCAAGGTAGTTGCAGAAATCTTGGCAGGTCTTGACAATGCTAAAGACGCTGAGACAGGTTACACTCCAGAAGTTGTAATCACTGGTGAACTCAACACCAAGTTCGACACTCGCAAGAATGTTGATAACGCTGACCGAAAAGCGCCGCTTACCCGCATCGTTATCTCTGAAATCGAGTTGGTCGGTTAAGCAAAATTGGAGAGTGGGATAAAACCCACTCTCCAATTTTCTTAATTAGTAGAGCATCCAGTTGCTACTAAGTCCAAGGATTTCTATGATCTGTAATCATATTTATAACACTGAGTGCGTTAATTGTAATGAAGATGGTAGCTATAACTGGATTACTTGCAGTCAATACAAGCAAGACAAATGCGAGTTCAGTTGTAGCAATTGTGGAGAAATTATCAATCAATCAAATGAAAAGGAAAAGAATAGTGACAAACTATCTATTAGAGAAAGTAAGTGAAACACTTCAAGGTGAAAACTTATTTGAAGTTAATGACGGTGAAGTTAATCTTGTTGGCGTACGAGTTAACACTCCAACACATCTAGCAGCACTAGTTA
>Ga0214917_10001295_pt1 | contig 32280 bp, 30 predicted proteins | sample LL_1208_BB_MetaG_FD_177983 | JGI IMG/M metagenome (GOLD analysis project Ga0214917, IMG submission 177983) | Freshwater microbial communities from Lake Lanier, Atlanta, Georgia, United States - LL_1208_BB | ecosystem: Environmental > Aquatic > Freshwater > Lake | place: USA: Georgia | collected... | reverse complement strand
AGTTTGCAAATATTCCTGAAGGTTTAGCACCTGACGAACTCACTTTATCGAAAGCAATCGAACTTCTTGCGGCTCCTTCGGGTGAACGTGAATTAGGGGTTGATCCAAAGACTGGACTACAAGTTATTGCAAAATCAGGACGCTTCGGTCCTTACATAACTGAAGTATTCCCAGAAGTTCTTACTGAAGATGGCAAGAAGCCACGAAAGAAGAAAGATGCGCCAACTCCGAAAACTGCCTCACTTCTTTCGACAATGACTCTCGATACTGTCACAATTGATGATGCGTTAAAACTTTTATCCCTTCCACGAACCTTGGGAGTGGATTCTGAAACAGGTGAAGAGATCACAGTACAAAATGGACGTTACGGTCCTTACTTGAAACGTGGTACCGACTCACGCACACTGACTTCAGAAGAACAACTATTTTCGATTGATCTCAATGAAGCTGTTGATATTTACAAACAACCAAAAGTCCGTCGCCGTGGTGTTGCAAAGCCACCACTAAAAGATCTTGGATTTGATCCTGAGACAAAGCGACCAATCATCATCAAAGATGGTCGATTCGGTATGTATGTGACCGATGGTGAAACCAATGCCACTTTACGCCGCGGGGATACTGTCGAAGCGATGACTATTGAACGCGCACAAGAACTTCTTGCGGGACGTAGAGCTTGGGAAATCGCCAACGAAAGTGAAGGCATCGTGAAAAAACCGGGTCGTCTGAAAAGTAAAGGCAAGACCAAAAAGTCGGCCCCTACATTGACCGAAAAGACAATCAACGACGCTGGGTCTAAGCGCAAAGCAAAGAAATCAGCCACAGGTAAGTCTAAGAAAGCGAAGTAATAGGCTCTCGCTATGGCAAACGGAATTCCCAATCCACGTACGCCATCTGCTGGTGTTCGCGACAGCGTTATGTCGATTCCAGCTTTTAGAAAACTCTGGAACTCGATGGCCTTTTCATCATTCGGAGATTGGTTGGGTCTACTCGCTACGACAGCTTTAGCTCAACAACTTGCTGGTGGAGATTACGCCACTGCTAACTTTGCTATAGCCGGTGTTTTTATTGCTCGACTCCTTCCCTCTGTCGTTCTTGGCCCAATCGCCGGAGTAATTGCAGATCGATTTGATCGTAAGAAAGTCATGGTTATCGGTGATATTTTGCGCGCACTTCTTTTCATTTCAATACCAATTATCGGCAATTATTTCTGGCTTTACACCGCAACTGTGCTTATTGAGTGTGTGACACTTTTCTGGAGCCCAGCAAAAGAAGCAACAGTTCCAAATCTGGTACCAAAGAATAAGCTTGAGAATGCAAATCAGGTTAGTCTCTTTGCCGCCTACGGAACAGCACCGATTGCTGCTGCGCTCTTCTCTTTACTTTCAGTCTTTATCACCGGAATCAGTGCAGCGCTAAGTCTTGGAGAAAATTCTGCTGTTGATCTAGCACTGTATATCAATGCTCTTTCTTTCCTATTTAGCGCTTTCACAATTCTTAATCTAGAAATTCCCAAAGAACACCTCAAGAGAACAGATGTATCAAACTCCATAATTGGAGCTTTACTTGATGGCGGAAAATTTGTTTCGTCATCGAAGATTGTTCGAGGCTTGATTGTTGGCTTACTAGGCGCCTTCGTTGCTGCTGGAGCAGTCATTGGGCTAGCTCGAACCTTTGTTGGTGATCTTGCTGGTGGAGACGCGGCGTATGGCGCACTTTTTGGCGCGGTATTTACCGGGCTGGCTGCAGGTATCGCCTTGGGTCCGAAAGTTTTCGCACAATTTTCTCGACGCCGTCTTTTCGGCGCAGCTTTAACAAGCGCTGGATTTTTGCTCATGGTTCTTTCGCTTCTACAAAACTTAGTTTTGGCGATTTTCGTTGTAGTTCTGCTCGGAATGTTTTCTGGTGTTTCGTGGGTTACTGGATTCACGATGCTTGGGATGGAAGTGACCGACGAACTTCGTGGCCGAGTTTTTGCCTTTATTCAATCGCTGGTGCGAATATCACTCGTTGGTGTTCTGGCGGTAGCACCTCTTGCCGCTGCTGCAATTGGCGAACATGTCTTTGAATTTGGAGAAGTCGAGCTCACATATAACGGCGCAGCGTTCACGATGTTGGGCGGCGGCTTCATTGCGATGTTTGTAGGGATTCTTTCCTATCACCAAATGAAAGATCGACCAGGTGTTTCATTCTGGAGCGACATTGTTAATGCTTTCAAAGGTGAACTTGGTTCAATTACCGCGACTAAAACAGACGGACTCTTTATTGCTTTTGAAGGTGGCGAAGGTTCAGGTAAGTCGACTCAAGCAAAGTTGCTAAAAGAGTGGTTTGAGAATGAAGGACGCTCGGTTACTTTAAGTCGCGAGCCAGGCGGAACTACCCTAGGTAAGAACCTTCGAAAGATTCTTCTTGATAATGACACGGGAGATATATCGCCACGATCAGAAGCTTTGTTATACGCCGCAGATCGCGCGCATCATGTTTATTCACTCATACGTCCCGCACTCGAGCGCGGTGATGTTGTCATTACCGACCGCTACTTTGACTCCTCTATCGCCTATCAAGGAGCAGGTCGCATATTGGCATCCTCAGAAGTAGCACGGATTAATCGCTGGGCAACCGAATCTCTATTTCCCACCATTACGATAATTCTTGATCAGCCAGCCGAAATTGGACTTTCTAGAATTAAAAACGCTGATCGTCTAGAGAGCGAATCCATCGAATTTCATAATCGAGTCCGTCAGGAATATCTCCAGCTCGCCGGCATGGATCCTGAGAGGTACATAGTTGTTGATGCGCGCAGGCCAATTGTTGAAATTCACCAAGAGATAATAAATCGAATATCTATTCTGCTTTCGAAAAAGTCATGACGGTATTCAGCTCTCTCATTGGACAGAATCACATTGTCGAGCAACTAATTCATGCAGTTCATATCGCCAAGAGTGGCGAGAGCTCTCAAGCCATGACTCATTCTTGGTTATTTGTTGGGCCTCCAGGCTCCGGGAGATCAAATGCCGCTATTGCTTTCGCTACCTCGCTTGTATGTAAAGACAATGGATGTGGGGCGTGTGTTGACTGCGCCACCGTACTTACCTCTACTCATGTAGATGTTGAGAGATTCAATCCATCTGGTCTTTCCATTAAGGCTGATGAAGTACGAGAATTAATTTCTCGATCTTCATGGTCACCATCTGTTGGCGGTTGGCGAATAGTCATAATCGAAGATGCTGATCGATTAACCGAAACAGCGGCCAACGCCTTATTAAAAACAATCGAAGAGCCAGAGTCCCACACCGTATGGTTGTTATGCGCACCGACTTTAGGTGATGTACCCGTAACTATTCGATCACGATGTCGTCATGTGCAATTGCGAACTCCTTCGACGAAAAGTGTAGAAGAATTTCTGCTCAACTCAACCAAAATAGATGCTGAGACAGCCGCATTTTCCGCGAGAGTTTCACAAGGTCACATCGGACGTGCTCGATACATTGCGACTGATCATGATGCACAGCTTCGTCGAAAAGAAGTTTTAGCTCTACCTCTTTCATTAAAGGATATTGATTCATGTTTCAAAGCTGCACAAAGACTTGTGAATATCGCCGAAGCGCAGACTGAAACCGAGAATGCTGAAAAGGACGCGCTAGAACTAAAGGAACTTCAGGATGCATATCAAGGGACTGGTCGAGGGTTGATATCTGGAGGCGCCAAAGCAATCAAAGATCTTGAGAAAGACCAAAAATCAAGCACCACTCGTTCCATTCGAGACAACATTGACGCATCATTATTGGATATCGCTACCTTCTATCGAGATGTTCTAGTCGTTCAAAGTCGCAACAATGAGGTTCTCAACATTGACATGCTTGAGGAAATCACGAACTATGCACGAACAACGTCTAGCCGCCGAACCCTTGAGCAGATTGAACTAGTTTTGAGCGCCCGAACCCATCTCTCGCGTAATGCTGCTCCTTTGGCAACGCTTGAGGCTCTGTTTTGCGCTTTGAAGTAGCTTTCGGCATTATCCGCACATGCGCCTGGACCATATCTCGTACGCAGCAACCCACGACCAACTCGTTGATGTTGTCCAAAGAATCGGTTCTCGAATTGGTTCTGCCTTCACCGATGGTGGAATTCATCCGCGTTTTGGCACTCGAAATTTCACTCTTGCACTCAAGAATGGTCATTACTTAGAAGTTGTTTGTCCACTAGAGCACCCAGCTGCTGATTCATCACCCTTTGGTCGTGTTGTTTCTCAACGCGCAAATGAAGGTGGCGGTTGGTTAACGTGGGTTGTCTCAACCGAAGATCTATCACCAATCGAAAATCGACTTGGACGCCAAGCAGTCGATGGTTCACGTAAACGTCCTGATGGTTCTGAATTGAAGTGGAAGCAACTTGGAGTTCTGGGAACTTTAAATGATTCACAACTTCCATTCTTCATTCAGTGGATGTCTCAAGATCATCCATCAACTGATGGAAAAGCTGTTGCTGAGATTATCAAAATCGAAATTGCTGGAGATGAAAAGACAATCGAAGAATGGATTGGCTCAGATCTCTCCATGGCCTTCGATGGTGTAGCTATTGAATGGATAGATCCACAATCGAACGATGGCCAAACAGGTTTAGTAGCAGTTCATATATCGACGCCAAACGGCGTTGTACGCTTGGATTAATTACCGAGCACAACGCCGCCCTAGCTCAGTCGGTAGAGCGTCGCTCTCGTAAAGCGAAGGTCGCGGGTTCGATTCCCGCGGGCGGCTCTATGTCTAACCTAAGCGGTATCCATTTAATTTCAGCATGTTTGATAAGAAATTTGCAATTGCGATGAAAAGTTTTCCAGCAAGAGATAACGAATAGTTTGCACTTTGCTCGCGGAGTAAACCAATCTCAGATTGCTCTTTTAGTCGCTGTTCAATGGCAGGAATTTCATTCAAAGCTAGATTCTTAAAACTCGCGATTTCATCTATATTTGTAGTGGAATGGGAAGATAACTGATATACCCATTTTATTACTAGGACGGATCGGCTACGATCGATGTTCAAAGCTAAGCTCGTGAGCAATGTGAAACTAATTAGAGTAGCTACCATTGAATTTCCACTGAAATATTTAGCTTTGTTTTCTATTCTTAGAAAAAGAATATAAGAGAATATTGTTACAGCTACAATTTGGATAAAAAGGAAAGTTTTACTGTCGTAATGACGCCATACTGACAAGATAAACATCGAAAACATAGTGCAGATAAGACCAGCAAACACCTTCCGTAATTCGAAGAAAACGAGATTTTTCATAAAGATTTCACTTTCTCGACTACCAAGACATAACTTAAAATGAATCCCTGCAGTACCGTAGACATTACGTATCGTCCAAGCGAACTTGGACCTATACAAAACAGAACGAAATGCAGAGTCAGCGTTGGGAATAGTGCTAGAGCGACGCCTCGAACATTCTTAATCTTTAGTCGTAATACTGTGAATCCGATTATTGGCCACAGCCATAGACCGCCCCAGCCCCAGAACCAAGATGCCTGGTTTATGAATAAAGTCAGCAGCTGAGCAATTACTTCGAAGGGAATCAAATACTTAAAGTTTATGTCGACGGTGCTCTCATCCACGGAAGGGTGCAGTAGTCCTGGCCCACTTTGAAGAGCAACATTGGTGTTGAAACCGAGAGGTATTTCTACATTCCAAGGTATCTGGTTGGTGGGGGGCTGGAAAAATGGCGGAGGCAGTGCCATCCGAGATCTTTGAATGTGGGAAATTACGGGGATGGCAGGGTGCTTTGCTACAAGTCTGAAAAAAGTTTCAATTAGGTCTCGGTCAATTCTTAGTTGGGTAGTCTGCAAAAGATCTAATTCTAGGGGGGCGGCCAAGTCATCCGGATTTGAACAATTTGTTGGAATTAGCCATTGAGACTTTTCTGCATATCGCGTAAGCGTCATCCAATCATTATCGCTTATTTCTGCCTCAGGGTGTTGCACAATGCATTTGATGTCAATCAACATCAATCTTGGCAGAGTCGATTGAACAAATGAAGATGTAGTTTGATTAGTAACTATACCAATGTTTGAAGCAAGATAAATAATTAGTGATAGAAATGTTAATATCAAGCTAGATAATTTCGCATAACGAAAAAAAAGAAAAACGCTATAAACTACTACGATAACGATTCCAGTTTGCGTGGTCATAAGAGAAACACTTGCAAAAAGTGACGCAAGTATTAATTGCTTTTGATTGAGAACTGTTCCATTGAGTATTCTGAAGACTATCCCCGATAAAATCAACATCCCTGAAGTTTGAAAAACATCGTGGCTAATAGTCATTCCGAAGACGCCATACAATGGAGTTAACATAACAAAAGTAAGAGTCTTGGTTTTTAGATTACTTTGAATTGGAAGAGATTCGATAAAGAATCGAATTGCAAATGTAAGTGAAAGCAGTCCTATCAGAGCCAAGAAGAATATTTGTGATCCTCCAAATGTGAACCAGCGGAAAATCCAAAAATAGATCGACCCCCACCAAGCAGTACTTTGCTCATTTTGAACCATTTTGGTCAGTAATGCGTAGTCGTAGCCTAATTTGCCTGGAAAACACGCGAGAAACCAGAACAAAAAAGCGAAATTTTGAGAAGTCTTAAACCTCAAGCTGTCCAATCTCATTTTTCAAGTCTACAGTCAATATTCTCTCCAAAGAGGAATTTTTGGATGCCAAAAATCGGATGGAATCCAGACATATTTATTGCCAGACAAATGAGCGGCCAAATAGCCAAAACTTGATCGAGACAAAATCAGTGCGCCAGCGGTAGACATTTCAGCGAGCGAAACGAGAGGGTTGCCACCTCGCCTTACTTCAGTTATTTGTGGGAAATTTTCTGCCAGTGCTTGAAAGTCACCTCTAGAAATTTGCATCTGCCCACTTTCAAACTTTGGTAAACCGTTCCATAAATTCTCTTGGGATTTTGGAGGCATGAAGACCAAATCAGTTTCTGGGGCGTCTGTAAAAATAACTATTCGCTTGAGATGAGTCAGATTCAAGGCTTCCTTAAGCGGATTGGCATAACTTGAGATTTGCATTTCACGAGTTGACTTCTGGCCTGGCTGAATGGCCATCTGTCCTACACCTTGTCTGTGGTGCAGGACGATAGCGTCTGAGAAGTCATCAATTACCAAGGTCCTAATTGTTGCTGACATCTCATGCGAAATTCCAGCACGATAAAGTTCAGGTTTGGTATCTACAAGAAAATATGAATCGCGAATACATAACAAAATAACCTTTTTCATTTTGAACGATAGAAAAAGACTTCTCAAGAGATCAATCATATGTAAATCTTTTATGTAAACATTGAAAACGGCTTTTTCTTGCGATTGAGACTCGATTACCAGTAAAGAATTAATTATTCCTAAATTTGTTTCATATTCTTTTTGAGAAAGTCCATCAAGAGGGTGAATGGCGAAATCCGAAATCTTGGTAGATAAAACGCTTATCCCAAGATAACTACCTAAGCCTCGCAATGCAATGATACGTTGGAGTTGAGCACCTAAACCATCTACCACCTCTCCGGGGTAGTAACTAAACGCCAACCGTTTCTGTAAAAATCTAGACAAAAAAATCGTTTTGGCCAGAAAAAGAGTTAGTTTACGAAAATTTATCAATAGTTTTCTATAAATCCGTCTTAAAAGCATTTTCGCTGACATAAACATCACCAGGATACACTACATCATGATTAGCACTTTATTTAGTGCGATAGGTGAGGGGAAGTACTATGGACATTGTTTTTGTGCATCTAAATACTAAAGTGCCGAAATATCTTCACTCAAATCTTGAATCACACATAAAGAGATTTCCTGATCATCGTGTTACTTTAATACTTAATAAAGAGGTTCCGTCACCACGAATAAAGAATCTTCATATTTATCAGTACAAGCCAAAAGAGAATTGGAAAATGCTTGAATCTTTATACCAGCATGAAAAAGAGTTTCGTGGGAATTTTTGGCTAACTTCGACTGCGCGATTGTTTGCGCTGGATGAATATCAAGAGAGTGAAAGATGTGAGATCCTTCATCTGGAATCAGATGTAATTATCTCCAAAGATTTTCCTTTTAGGCGATTTTCATCTCTTTCATTAGAAATGGCTTATCCCGTAATTTCAGATCCACGTGGGGTCGCTAGCATTTTTTACTTGCGAAGTAGATCTTTAGCAAGAAAACTAAGTGCACACATAATTCAAGAAGCGCAAAAGGATCGAAAAACAACCGAGATGCTGATTCTAAGGAGTTTCTTCGATCAAAATTCCAACTCTATTCAACTATTGCCAATTGGTCCCAGAAATAAAGATGCTTATCGAGGATTACCTGAATATTTGTGGAAAAAAATGTCCGACTCGCACACCTGGTTTGGTGGCAGTTTTGACGGAGTAGATATCGGGCAGTATTTTTTCGGTACAGATCCTAGGAATAGACGCGGTAAGACCCTGTTCCGCTCTGACATAGTGAATGGGTACGCAAATATTGAAGATTGGTCTCTAGAGTACTCTGAAGAGCGACAGTTTGTGAATGTTTCTACAAATATAGAAAATGATTATACAAAGCTTTATTCGCTTCACTTGCCATCGAAACGAAAGAATCTATTCTCGTTCAACAAGCAAGAAAAGCAGATTATAAATTTCGTCTCAAAATCTAATTCAAAACCAACTGAGAAAATTTATTGGTCGACAGTTTTTGAGTCCGCAGCAAAATCATTAGTGCGACGATTGAGGAAATAGTACAAAAAACTTTTTTTCAAGGTCATATAGTTTCAAATTCATCTGCCCTCAGAAGACGCTCTCTAAGTGTCGACTTAAATTTGTGCCGTTTTTGAAATAGAAGATCAAGAAAAAGGGTGACTTTAGTTGAAAAAAGATGTCGAAACTTAATGCGATAACAATGTTCTCTTATCCATTTCTCAATGTCTAGGCGGCGAACTAAACTATTTCTTTCTATATCATATTCTGACAACGCAGAGTAATGAGTCCACATGGAATCCGAAGGGACATTTGTGGCTACAGAATCATTTCCATTATTCAGAATGAAATTTCTTGGAGGTAGTACTGCTAGGAGATTTCTCCTCAACATGAATTCGACAACCACCGAATCCCAGACGTCTGTTATTCCCAAGAGCGCCCGACGTTTTGCAGCTCTCCAATAGGCACTTTCTGGAGTAGCAGCAAAAAGATCCTCAAAAATCACTTTCATTTTTTTTGTTTCGAGAAAGATTTCGCGTATTTCATACCATGATTCACGATTTGTACCCCAACCCCAGGTAAGCGGATACTTGGAAAGGAGTCCTGATTGTCCAACAAGATGATTTGGTGCAAATTGGGTGCCACACACCAAGTAGACATTCTTTGCCGCGTTTATATCTACACTGTACATTCTATAAAAATCAAAAAACTTACGGCTAGGAATACAGTCATCTTCAATCACAATCAATTCCATTTCAGAATTAAATGCCCAATCACATCCACTGAGAACCGAAACTGCACATCCTAGGTTTCTTAAAGCGGCCCTGGAGTGAATTTCAATCCCTTTTCCCGTTTGTAACTTGAATTCGCTTATCACATCTTTAACTTTTTGGACGTCTTCTATTTCGTCATATTCGTGAAAGCGAGGACTATCGATAGTTATATAGATTCTATTTATTCCTGAGTTCAGACATTCAGACAAAATCTTGCGAACATTGTCAGCACGTCTGTAGGCAATGATAAGCACGCCGGGATCACAAGATTCGAGAAAAGTCATGATGTAATCCTAGAATACAGCAATGGGTGTCGGAAATCCGAAATTAGACGTACTTTCCATAGTTATCCCAATCTACAAGAAAACTCAGAACTTAAGTTTCTTAAAAGCAACAATTCGTCAAGCCAGGAATAGATTATTTCCTGTGGAATTTATCTTGGTTCAAGATGGAGAAAACGTTCAACTGGAGAATGAATTGCTGTCATTTGCTAGAGAACTAAATCTTGTATATGCAAAAGTTGATAATGCGTCTCCAGGATTGACGAGAAATAAAGGAATACAGATAGCCTCAGCGGAGTGGCTAGCGTTTTGGGATTGTGACGATATTGGTAATGTAGAAGCAGTCTTAGAAGCAATTGAAACTACTAGCGATGAATACAATGTATTGATTGGAAACTATTACATACATGATCTAAAAACGAATTCTCTAAGGTATTTTCAGAACAAGTCTAATCGTCTCGAACGCCTGATGATAAGTCCTGGTATTTGGCGATTCGTTTTCCGGAAAACCCTAATTGGAAGAATACGATTTGATGGGTACAGGATGGGTGAAGATCAACTCTTTTTGTGCAAACTAGAACTAGATAGCTCTTCAATTAAATATGTAGATAAAGCTTTTTATACGTATAATACAAATGTGGCTGATCAATTAACTAGTCAGCCGGGGGCAATTTCCGATTTGGTTCCAGCAATACATCAATTATCTTCTCTTACAATGGATGAAACGAGAAAATTTTCGTACATCCATGTAGTCCAAATTAAACTCATAATGACTGCCATCAAAAATGGCGAATACTCCATGCGAGATTTATTTGACTTTCTTTTTAAGTCGAAAAACAGAAAATCTAAGTTTGCAATAAATATTTGTATTGGATTTTTCAAGGTATTGACTGAATTAGTCTTCAGAAAATTGCGGCAATAATGAATAAAGAAATTTATGTTTATCTTACAGGAGGGTTAGGTAATCAACTATTCCAGTTAATGTCTGTGCTAAATGCGCTGAAAGGAGAACCCGCTACGGTTTTTCTAGATTTGAATATTGGCTTGCCCCGTAAAACCGACAATAAGGTTGACCTCCTTTACCTGAACTTACCCAAAAATGTAGTTCTGTTTAACAAGCCTGCTTCAAAACTAGCTCGAAAAGTAGCTGGATATTTATTGAGAACTGGAATAAGCCCCAAAAGATGGGAGAGAAATAGTTTCTTAAGATTCACATATAGGTTTGGAGGGAAGGTAATACTTGCCTTCAGATACAGAACATTAGTCACTTTAACGATAGCAGATAATGTCGGAAGATTTGAATATCGCCCAAAAAAGCGAACATTGATTATTGGATATTTTCAAACATTTGATTCAATCAAAAGTTTTGACCTCAGAGCTATGGAGAAAATATTTCATCCAACTCACGTGAGTGATGAAATTCAGCAACTTGTTGCAAGGGCTTTAGTCGAAAAGCCAGTTTTTCTACACGTCCGGCTGACTGATTATCTTTCAGAGAAGAACTTCGGGAATTTAGGAGAAGACTATTATCGCAATAGTCTAAATGCACTTGACGTGAGGGAACGCAAAATCTGGATTTTCTCAGATGACATAAAGAAAGCTGAAGCAATACTGCCGAGTGAGTATTACCCGCAATATTTCTTTGTCATGGCTAAAGATATACCTCCCGCAGAATTACTTTATCTGTTACGTTTTGGATCTGATTATGTTATCGCAAACTCAACTTTCAGTTGGTGGGGGGCAGCCACAAGATTCCAAGACAAAGCAAGAGTTATTTCACCAAGCCCTTGGTTTGCTAGAATGAAAGAGCCCGAAGGACTTATTCCGCCCGATTGGATTCGTGAACAGGTACACTATTGATTAACAAAACTTTTTTTCGATGTCTTCGCATTCTCAACAAAAGCGACAGAGTTAAACTTATCGTCGTAATAGCAATTCAGATTGGTTTGAGCCTACTCGACCTTATTGGAGTTGCTCTAATTGGCATTCTGGGTGCACTTACAGTTAATGGAATTCAATCACGGAAGCCCTCAGGCGCTATTTCGCACGCTCTCGATTTTCTAGGAATGCAGAATTTAGATTTTCAGACTCAAGCGGCATATTTAGGTATCGCGGCTGGCGCAATACTAATTCTCCGTACTCTATTTTCTATTGCAACGACTAGAAAAACTCTATTTTTTCTCAGTGCTCGAGGTGCGCAAATATCAACAATTTTATTGCGTAAATATTTGGGCCAAGAAATTTCTGCCATAAATAAGAAAACATCGCAAGAAACTCTATACGCGATTACAAATGGAGTAATGAATTTGACGCTCGGAGTGATTGGTAATTCCGTGACACTAATTGCTGACCTTTCCCTCTTGATTGTACTTTTCATCGGAATATTCGTAGTTAATCCATTTCTTGCCTTATCAACGGTCCTGATTTTTTCTTCGATAGCCTTAATGCTTTTTAAAGTTTTGCATAAGAAAGCAAAATCTCTTGGAGAATCTCAATCAATTGTAACAATAGAGAGTAACGAGAAAATTATTGAAATTCTGCAGGGATTTCGTGAAATTTTTGTTCGTAATAAGAGATCGTTTTATGCCGAGTCAATTTCCTCTCTCAGGTTTAGGTTGAGTAAAGATCTTGCGGAGTCTGCCTTCTTGCCATATATAGGAAAGTATGTGCTAGAAACCGCAGTCATTCTTGCTGCGTTACTGATTTCAGCCATTCAATTTGTAATGTCTGATGCACCAAACGCCATTGCAACCATGTCAATATTTCTCGCTTCAGCAACCAGGATTGCTCCTGCTGTTCTTAGAATGCAACAGAGCGGTCTCCAGATTCAATCGGCGGTAGGTGCTGCGCTACCCACTCTGAATATGATTGAGGAAATGAATAATTTGAAAAAGCCAATCTCAATTAGCGCTCGAGAACCAGAAATGTTTGTTTATCCAGGTTTTGAAGGCACAGTAGAAATTGTTAATGTCTCATATCGATATCCAAATACCAGCAGTTACGCACTTCAGAATGTAAGTGTATCGATTCAACGGAATGAATTCATTGGAATAGTAGGACTTTCAGGCGCGGGGAAGTCTACGTTGGCTGATTTAATATTGGGGTTGGCAACTCCGACTGCTGGCAGCGTTTCTATCTCAAAACTGGAACCAGAAAATGCTATACAACGATGGGCCGGAGCAATTGCTTATGTACCACAGGACCCATTGATTCTTAATGCAAGTATTCTTGAAAATGTCGCGTTAGGGTATGCGCGAAACGCGATTGATCCTCAACAAGTTCAAAAAGTTTTACAACTTGCACAACTTATGGATTTCATAGATGAGTTGCCCGACGGAATTAATACGGTTGTTGGAGAACGCGGAACACGTATGAGTGGGGGACAAAAACAGCGTTTGAGCATAGCTCGTGCACTTTATACAAACCCAAAGTTAATCTTGTTTGATGAAGCGACTAGTTCACTTGACGCTCAGACCGAGGCTAATCTCTCCGAAGCAATCTCAAATCTTAAGTCAGGCGCAACAATCATTGCAATTGCTCATAGACTTTCTACGATTAAAAAGGCAGATCGAATTATTTACTTGGAGGCGGGCAAAATCAATGGCGTAGATAACTTTGAAAACCTAGTGAAGCAATTTCCAAAATTTGAAAACCAAGCTAAACTTATGGGGTTGACATAATCTTTATTTACAGATTGATATCAAGAAGCATAGTAATTAACGCGAACATAGAAGACATTGTCTTCAGCATCCTCTTCAATGTCCCACAAAGGCATGAACCCCAGACTTTCAAGCTTCGATTTAAGTGCTGAGTATGAAGTTCCTCCTGAGTAATAGGACTCCTCTTTTCCCTCTATTACTAATGAATTACATGAATTGATTAATTCACCTGCTCCGGAAAGAACTGCAAGTTCTGCCCCTTGGACATCAATTATCCAATGGTCAAATTCAGCAATCAAAGTTTTTGAGACGAGACTATCTAGACGCACCATAGGTAAACTTACTGTTGATTGCATTTTGAAGGGAGGATTCAAATCCTCATTTGGTCTGAATATTGAACTAGAAGCCCCTTGATTGTCTGCTATGTGAAATTCAACCAAATCTCTGTTCGTTTCACCTAATAATGCACAAATGGCCCGTTGATTTGAATAGTCTGCGATGTTTGCTCTGAGTTGTTCAAATACACTGGGAAGGGCTTCAATCCATATAACGGGCTTTTTCTGTTCCCAGTAAAAAAGAGCCTCTTGTCCCGTGTGCGCTCCAATATGCAAAATTCCACTAGATCTACTAATTAAATTTCTCTGAATTCTTATTCGGAGTTTAAAGTCGCTCTCGTGAGCCTTCCGATATACATATATTCCTTTGGAAGCTAGGTACAGAATGACTCGCTGTCGGATACGCCTCATAGCTTGATTCTATGTTGGTAAACTCACCTGAGGAAGTTAATTGGATGAAAGAGGCAAAAATGGGTTCAGTAGTCAAGAAGCGCCGTAAGCGCATGGCTAAAAAGAAGCACAAGAAGCTTCTTAAGAAGACTCGTATTCAGCGTCGAAATAAGAAGTAAGTTAGAGTTTTACAAGAACTAATTTCTTGTCAATTGACGTCACCGCATAGCGAACCTTATTGATAGTCACGATGGCGCCGTCCCTGACACCTTCAAGGATGGCGCCATTCAGCAATTTTGGGGTGGTTGAGGCGTTGCTGACGCTACAAAGTCGCTTTTCGCAGCCAAAGATAATATTTGTTTCATCAATCACTAGTGGTGAGCCTGGAGTTCCATAGCTATCAGACTCTCGGCCCACAGGACTTTCATCATTGTCAATGATCTGGAATCGAATCTGATCTGGATTAGGGAGACGATTTCCATTAGCACTCAACCATGCTGCTGCAATTTTCTTACCGGATTTAGCAAGCGCTACACGGTATCCCGCTACAGCTACACCATTGTCTGGGCCATCAAGAGTGCTGTATTGCCAGTCTTCTGGAAATATTGTGTTGCGTTTAGCAAGTCTTATTTCACCTTGCGTAGCGATTTCATTGGAAGACAGAGTCAAAACTGAATCGTAAACAACGTACACGGTTTTATCGAGGGAGATTGCTTTGAGGGAGAATCCAACGTCGCCCGTAGATCGACCGTCGATTTGTCTATCACCATCAACAATTTCGTAGACCCATCCTTCTTTGGTGAGAACTGCGCCAAGGAGGATGCCTTGGGATTCGTCGCGGTAGAAGACTTGAAGTCCCGCAGGAGTTACAGCGCAAGCATTTGAGATACTAACGTCACTTGCGCTTTTGCGACGGGGAAATTCCTTATAGTTTTGTACAGAATCTCCATTGCCATCCACAATCTCAAATTTCCATTTCTTTCCATCATAAGTAGCGTGACGAAGATCTTTATTCTCCATATCGGTGTAGAAAAGATGGAGGGCTTCTTTGGTTTTTGTGCCGGCGACACAAAGTGAGACGGGACCGGCAAGATTTCGGTCAGACCTACCACCTGATGTGGAGTTGCCATCAACAATTGCAGTGCTCCATTTTTTCTGTACATATGTTGCCAACTTGAGGTTTCCCGAAATTGAATCGGAGTAGGCGATCACCGGATTGCTTTTGAAGATGCCAGATGCAAGAAACTTTGCGTTGGCGCTCTTATCGATTGTGATTGTGGAAACGCCGGCTTGGGGTTTGATGGTGTTGGTGGTGACTGCTTCAGATTTACCGTTGATGTTCTCGGCGGTGATGGTGAATGAATAGGACTGGCCATTCTTCAGGCCTGTGATGCGAGCAGGGCTAGAAGTGAAAACTTGCTCTTCTCCAGTTTGATCGATGGTGACGTTGTAGCCAGTAACGCGGTCTATGCGGCGACAAGATGGTGAATCAAAAGTAACGAGAGCGTATTTATCGCCAACGAGAGCTTTAACGTTGATGGGTTTAGTGGGAAGAGTCTGGGCTTTATTCGCGGGGGGTTTTTGCAACATGTCTTCCATCATGGCAAGAGCCACAGGACCAGGAGAGCGAAAAATTTCTCCTGGATCAAGGACTGGAGTCATTACCGCGTTTGGTGAACCAGCTTTGAAAGTATCTTCATCAAGATGCGTGATTGACGATCCATCTTCGTAAGGTCGGGGAGAATAAAGTTTTGGTGGGTTGCCATTGTTTGCAGTAAGTGCAGCGGCACCGCTCCAGGTAAGTGGAGAAGTCATAGCGCGACCGAGGTCAACAGAGCGAGCGCAGAAGTCTGTGAAGCGACGACCGTCAGCTAGTTGGACATACGCATCGTATGGCGTGGGTTGGATTATGTAACCGGTGTTGAAGAAGCGGTCGTATTCAGCGTTAGAGAGAAAACCAAGACCATGGCCGATTTCATGGAGAGCAGTACTGGTGAGATCGTAATTGAGTTTGGGAACTTTTCCATCAATATTTGTGTACCAGAGCGCATTGGAGTTAAAGCGAAGGACGATATCGACTTTGCTTGGGGCGAGATCTTTCTTCGCTAACTTATTTGCGATTGCAGATGGGTACCAGAGATCTTGGTCGGGTGCGCCATCAAATGCATTGTGATAATCACCGGGGCGAGCAGAACCAAGGACGCCGTTGATGGTGGATGGTTCCCAGTGGATTTCGATTTCAACGGGAACGCTTGAATCAAAGTTCGCGGCCCAGATATCGACAGCGTATTGGAATGCATCTTTAGCATCGGATGGAACATCAACGAATTCAATATCCCATTTGGAAAGAGGCTTGCCGGTTTCAACACGTGGCGCAGGAGTTTGGGCGATGAGTTTCTGGGGTTTATCGGAACCGTAGATGTATCCCCATTGAATGGCGGGAATTGTGTTGAATGAGAGTGCGGGTGCTTGTGTGGGAGTGAGAAGTGAGAAGGCGAGTGAAAAGGCGGCGATAATCGCTCGAAAGCGGAGCCTTTTCAGTGACATAAGCACAAATGCTAGTGGTCTGAGAGGATGGGCGATTATGGACTCAGGAAACTTTAGGGATGCGTATTTACGCGCAGAACGTGAAAAACCAGCGTTGGGATTCCAGGGGCGACGACCTGAGCCGACGTTAGATGAGGCGCGAACTGAATTAGCACAAGCGATTAGTCGCGTGGTCCATAACTTATTTCAAGATCGATATGGGCCATTAGTGGGAACAATTACCGAACCTACGATTAATGAGTTTTTGAAAGGTTTTGAAGCAAATCTTGCGCGAGCTAAAGGTGATATCACTTTGGTGGCGCAAGAGTTATTGGATCGTGCGATGCCGCCTGCGTCACGCAAACGTAATTGATTAGTCGACGAGCGAGTATTTCTCCTTCTTTTTTTCGATAAGGCCATCTTTAATCAGACTTGCGAGACACTTTTCTAATTGAGAGTGGTCTTGCCAGAGAGTTTGTAGATTTTTTGTGGTGGGGTTTTCATTCGTTCTTAAATGTTCGATGATGGTGCCGCGACATTGGCGATCGGTGCCATGCCATTTCTGGGTGGTCTTCTTTTTGTTTTCTGATTTTGGGTAACCATGTGCGCGCCAGAGACATTGGTTCGCAATCGGGCAATTCTCACAGAGTGGTTTGGTGGCAGTACATACAAGTGCGCCAAGTTCCATGGTGGCTGCGGCCCATGCACTTGCTTCCTTGGGGATGAGTTCGATGCGTGCTTGTCTTTCTGTATTAGTGATGTGTAGAGGTGGGAGCTCTTGACCGTCGATTGCACGTGCAAAGAGTCGGCGGATGTTTACATCAAGGACCAGAGATATCTCTTTATGAGCAAAGGCCATGATGGCTGCGGCCGTGTATTCACCGACGCCAGGGAGTTTTCGAAGTTCCGCTTCGTTGTTAGGAACTTGGTTGTTGTGTTGGGTGGCGATGATTGTCGCGGCTTCGTGAAGGCGGAGCGCGCGACGGGGATAACCAAGTCTTCCCCAGGCTTTGAGTAGCTCAGATTTCTTTGCCGATGAAAGATCTTTCGGAGTGGGCCAACGATTCATCCATTCATTCCAGATTGGAATGACGCGGTTTACCGGGGTTTGTTGGAGCATGAATTCGCTAACCATGACGCCCCAGGCAGTGCTCTTTCGCCACGGAAGATCACGCTGGTTCTCATCAAACCAAGCGAGAACTTCACGGTGCATATCTAAATTACTTCGCGGCTCCAGCGGTGGCTGGGTGGATGACATATAGCGGCAAGAATTTAGTCTTCCGGCTCCGCATAGCTTCTATACGAGCATCGCAAAGTTTGGCCAGCACTACGTAGGCTTTCTTATTCATCATTGCGATGAGTTCGGTTTTGTTGGAGATGTAGACGGGTTGGGCGCCGTTGTGGGCTTCAGAATTAGAGGAGCAGTACCAATCCATATCAGCGCCACCTTCTCCCCACGCTTCGCGGGTGTATTCGCTAATAACTACAACTTCATATTTATTGTCACCAACTATTCGAGTCTCCCATGAACGTCGGATGGGTAGTTGCCAGCAGATATCCGGTTTGGTGTCGATGAAATGCAAACCTTCTTTAATGGCGAGATGATGAAGCGCACAACCGAAAAATTCTTTGGAGAAATCCGATTCATTGAAGAAAATACAGGTCTTATTTACTTTCTTAGTTTTGCGATCGTTATCCAGTCCGAGTTCTGAGATCGTAAACTTTTTCCTTGTACGCGCTAAGGCGTGGTTCTGCCACATTTCAGGAGTGAGTTTCATTGCGGCGCTAGTGACGCGCGCTTCATCTTCTTTGTTGTAGTAATAAGCGCCATCGCTACAGCATCCGTGATCAGATAAATCTTTATCAATTCCCTGGCAGCCATTACCAAAGATGCAGTTCCAATATGAGGTGAGCCAAGTTAAGTCGCATTTGAAGATTTGTTCGGGATTGTCTGGATTGGTGAATTCCACCCATTCGCGAGCGAAAGAGGTTGCAATTTCTGACATGGGAGGTGAATAGTAGAGGCGCGCGTGTAGCCTTGTCATATGGCTTATAACAAGGTCGCAGTCATCGGGGCTGGAATCATAGGAGAAGCACTTATTGGCATGCTTCTAAAATCGGGCTTCGAGAAGGACACAGTTTTCGCTTCAGAGAAACGACCGGAACGACTTACAGAAATTCTTGACAAGTATGGAATCCAAGAACTTCGTTCAATTGAAGAAGTAGATGTGCTTTTTCTCGCAGTCAAGCCACAAGACTTTTCTTCGACCTTGTCTCAATGGAAAGAAAGTGAAATTGCAGGAAAGCTCGTGGTTTCATTTGCAGCCGGCATCAAAACGCATAAAGTAAACGATATTCTTGGCAATAATGTTCGAGTCATTCGAGTAATGCCCAATACTCCAATGACAGTAGGTCGAGGAATATTTGCGATGAGCCTTTCACCAAAGGCTAACCAAGAAGATCAAAAGTGGCTGGGAGAGGTTTTAAGTGAAGTTGGTGAAGTGATCTCGGTGCCCGAAGAACTCCAAGATGCCGTGACCGCGACCAGTGGATCGGGGCCGGCTTACTTCTTTGCTTTTACCGAGGCCATTGAAGCCGCCGCTAAACGATTGGGGTTAAATGAAGCTGACTCGAATAATCTTGCTCGAGAAACACTCATTGGCGCAGCTCTCATGGTCGAAAAATCTGGAAAAGAATTAAAGATGTTAAGAGAAAATGTAACAAGCCCTAATGGAACGACGGCGGCCGCGCTAAAGATATTTGAAACTTCGGGGTTAGAGGAGTTAGTTTACGAAGCAATGAAAGCCGCTCATGATCGTTCAATCGAATTGAGTTCATGAATTCATCAGTTGTCATTTATTCACGAAACGGATGTCATTTGTGCGAAGTAGCGGAGAAACTTGTGAAGGACATTCAGAAAGATCACGAATTTGAACTCCTAATCATCTATATCGATGGTGATGCGGGCTTAGAGAGAGAGTATGGCGAAGAAGTTCCAGTGACATTAATCAACGGCAAGCGCCATGATTATTTCAGAGTAGATAGAGCGAGATTTATCGAGGCAATACTTCATCCGCATCAATAATGCGGTAGGAATAACCTTGTTCAGCTAAGAAGCGCTGGCGATTTTGGGCAAAATCTTGATCGATAGTGTCGCGAGCAACAACAGAATAGAAACGTGCGCCGCGGCCATCTGCTTTCGGACGAAGGATGCGTCCAAGTCTTTGGGCTTCTTCTTGACGCGATCCGAATGTTCCAGAGACTTGGATAGCGATAGATGCTTCGGGTAAATCAATGGAGAAGTTTGCGACCTTCGAGACGACGAGACATTTCAATTCACCGGTGCGGAACTTCGCGAAGAGCTCTTCGCGTTCCTTGATTGGGGTATCGCCTTTGACGATAGGAACATTTAAGTCAGCGGCGATCTCATCGATCTGAGAGATGTATTGGCCGATGATAAGGGTCTGGTCATCAGCATGTTGTTTGGCGAGTGCTAAGACAACGCTCTTCTTGGTGGCTGTGGTGGCGCAGCTACGGTATTTATCTTCTTGTTCTGCGGTGGCGTAGGTAAGACGTTCGTGGTCAGTGAGGGTTACTCGAACTTCAACGCAATCAGCAGGTGCGATATATCCCTGGGCTTCGATTTCTTTCCATGGAACATCAAAACGTTTTGGGCCGATGAGTGAGAAGACTTCACCTTCCATGCCATCTTCGCGCACGAGAGTTGCAGTAAGTCCAAGGCGACGACGGGATTGGATATCAGCGGTGAATCTAAAGATTGGTGCGGGGAGTAAGTGAACCTCGTCGTAAATAATCAAGCCCCAATCATGGGAATCAAAGAGGTCTAAATGTGCGTAAACACCCTTCTTTCGGGTGGTCATTACTTGATAGGTGGCAATAGTTACAGGGCGGATTTCTTTTTTGGAGCCAGAGTATTCGCCGATCTCATCTTCATTAAGTGATGTGCGCTTGAGTAATTCATCGCGCCATTGGCGAGCAGCTACGGTGTTAGTAACCAGAATCAGTGTGGTGGCTTGAGCGTGTGCCATCGCAGCCGCGCCAACAAGAGTTTTTCCAGCGCCACAAGGTAGAACTACAACACCAGAACCTCCGTGCCAGAAACCTTCAGCGGCAAGTTTTTGATATTCGCGCAATTTCCAACCATCTTCATTCAAAGAAATCTCGTGGGCTTGACCATCAACATAACCAGCGAAATCTTCGGCGGGCCATCCAAGTCTTAAGAGCGCTTGCTTTAGATGTCCGCGTTGTGAGGGATGTACTGTGACAGTTTCTTCATCAACTTTTGCCCCAAGGAGCGGTGCAACTTTCTTAGCGCGCATGACTTCAGCAAGTACAGCAACGTCGGTGGAAATAAGAATCAACCCATGGACAGGATGTGATTCAAGGCGAAGTCGTCCGTAGCGACCCATGGTTTCCGCGATATCCAGAAGTAGCGCGTGTGGGACTGCGTAACGCGAATACTTCAGGAGTGTGTCGATGACTTGTTCGGCATCATGGCCAGATGCGCGGGCATTCCAGAGACCAAGGGAAGTAAGTCGATAGGTGTGGATATGTTCAGGAGATTTTTCTAATTCAGCAAAAGGTGCGATTGCGCGACGGCATTCGGTGGAAAGTGGATGATCAATATCAAGTAAGAGCGTTTTATCGCTCTGGACAATGAGAGGTCCGTCGCTCATGCCAATATTTCTTTAATGAGTGCAGCAAGAAGTCTGGAACGTGGTTCAAGATGTGAAGCGAGAATGTGTTCATGGGTGGCGTGTGCACCTTCGCCTACAGCGCCGAGACCATCAAGGACTTGGGTGTGAATTCCAGCGAAATTACCATCGCTAGCGCCTCCGACCGAAGCTGAACCGAGCGGTGGCATACCTAATTTCTTTGCGACCGCTTCACACTTTTCATAGAGCGCTTGGGTGGCGCTGGTTTCTAGCGGTGGTCGGTTGATGCCACCGGTGACTTCTAACTTTGCTTCGGGATGAATAGTGGAGAGCGAGTGGATCGTACTTTCGACGCGTTGCATCTCATCGAGAGTAAATGAGCGGCAATCGACATCAAGGCTTGCGAGTGCGGGAACGGTATTTGTAGTGGTGCCAGAAATCATTACTGTGGGGACAACAGTTGTGCCAAACTCTTTATTTCCTAGAGCCATCAAAGTATTCACAATCGCAGCAATCTCGACGGTGGCGTTCACGCCTTTCTCAGGTTCAAGGCCAGCATGCGCAGCGCGACCATGAACAGTGATCTTGTACATCGATGTGCCTTTGCGGCTGATCTTTACTTTTCCATCGATTGCTGATTCAAGAACGAGGACAGCTTTAGCTTTCTTACTAACTCTTTCAATTAATTCACGAGTGGTAGCAGAACCAGTTTCTTCATCAGTCGTTGCAATGAGCGCGACTTTAGTGAGATCTGAGCCTTTCATGGCATAGAGAGCTTGGATGAAACCAGCTTTCATGTCATAGATGCCCGGGCCACGGATGACATCGCCTTCGACTTTCCAGAGCGGTGTAAATGAACCAACGGGCCAGACAGTGTCGAGATGTGCAAGAAGCACTACTTGTGGTTCGCGAGCACCGAGCCAATAAACCGGACGACCTTTTTCATCAAAGATATCGGCAGGAGTTCCAATCAGGTTCTTGGTGATCTCGCTAGCGAGGTTTACAACGCGACGACATGCATCGAGATCATCGGTGGGGCTTTCGCATTCAACAAGCGCTTGCAGGTCTTTTAACATCTGTGAACTCACGACGCTCAATCTACTCTCTTTTCGTCGAGGTCCGGCATGATTTTAAGTATAAAGAATCTTGGAAGAGTCAAAGAAATCAATGACTTGATTGCAAATTTTAATCGTCTCGAGATGCGATGGAAGTCGTTGTGTTCGTTGTAGTCAAAGTTTGTCATCTTAGGGTTGATGTAAATACTCCAACCTGCATCTCGAAGGAACTCATGAAATGAAACGTGCTCACTGACACTTTTTTCTGTTTTTGAATCTGCCGAATACGCACCCAGACAAAAAGCTTCTGTTGCATAAATTGCCAAGCCCCCAAATGCAGAATCAACTTCAATCCAAGAATCGTCAGGATCAATTTTTCGCTGTTTGTCTCTAATGGCTAAACGCCATGCCATCGCGGGGTGGACTCCATCCTTGATGAGACTTTTGGCATGGGCCCAGCAATCAGTCTCGGACCAGTTTTTGGCACGTAGAGCATAAATGTCATAGTAGGGACCTATTTGGTTAGCTGTACAGGCTCCCCACCCCAATTTTTCAAAAGAGGTAGCAATCTTTTCATCGTTTATTGCGATATTGACTCCGTCCAAATCTGCGACTAATACGTAATCGAATTCTGCTTTATTGACTTTTACGTAATCGACATAAGCATTTCTCGCCTTTGAGAGCCGTGCAATTCTGTTTGGAATACTGTTTCTGAGGTCTCCAAGCGTGATGTAGTGAAAGTTCTTGACTGTCTTGACGAGACGCTCAAGAGCCGCAATAGTTTCATCTTGGCTATCAGATTCAACAATAAAGAAACTTACGGATTTAAATTTTGCAACAGCCCTATTAAGTCTATGAATTTCACCTTCAATACTTTTATCAACATTTCGGACCGTGCCGACTACGATGATTCGACTTTGTGAAATCAACTCAGCAGAAGAATGATTCATGGCTGAAGTCTGCCGTAACTATTCATCATGCGGTCGTGACCCCCGTAATTCGGGCTATTTTGAATGGGGTTATCGCATTTGTGGCATGGTCTTTAGCAACCAGGGTTCCAAGTGAAATAGAGAGCGGGTCGATGATTCGAAGCGATACTCCACCATTGGAATCGGCGTAACCGATGCGAAGTGAGACGCCTTTACCAAGATATTCATTAAGAAGGTCCAGCGTTTCATTTGCGGTGGTACGTGGAATTTCACCAACAGGCCGCTTCTTTGCAGCGCGTTCTCCGGTGCGAAGAGTGCGAAGTGCAGCGGCCAACATCGGCTCGGATGGTTTTGCGAGTTCACCGATGATGCGTGGTGGTTTAGGACGCGACTTAGAACGATTCTGAATCGGAAGATTAACGACCGCGCCTTGTGAATTTTCACCAGATGGGAAATAACCAGCGCGACGGAGTTCGTCCATCGCTTCATCACTTTCGGTATCAGAGATCAAAACTTGTGGCGCAATCTGGCGGAAAGCAAGATGTTCAAGTTTCTTATCGCTCAAGATTGAGGAGATGATGGATTGGTCCTCACAACGAATATAGGTATTTGCATAGCCGACTCGAAGTTTGCCATGTTTCTTTGCGACATCAGCGATGAGGTATTCAAGTGGTTGTGGAATAGGAGTTTTGGAAGTTTTAGTAAGGAAGTTTCGGATTTCATCGCCACTATGTCCATGATCGAGTCCGCGTCGAATAGATGATTCACTAAAGCGATATACGGTAGCGCCACCGCGGCTTTCGATATCAGCAAAAGTAGAGAGCATTCGTGCGACTTCGATCGTTAGTGGACCCGGCGCGATTGCAGTGTTGTCAGCTTGGACCAAGATATGTTCAACAGCTTTGGGGAGCGCAGAATTAATACCAAGGTTCTCATCATCTTGAATGAACTTAGCGCCAAACGCGGATAACGAGTTGCTGCCAGTGATTCCAAGCCATTCAGCTTCACGTAGCGTCCATTCCACAAGCTCAGCGGTGATGGATATTCCGCGGCGATGGGGATAGCGCCATAAGACTGCTTTTTGGGCGCTTTCAACGGTGGGTGCGATGCCAGGGTTATCAAGGAGTAGTTCCAAAACTAATTTTCGGATCAACGCGGCATTGCTGCGATCAAGTTCGGCACCGAGTGCGGTTATGTGGCGTGATTCGGTACGACCGACGAGTCCTGCGACGCGCGAGGTGACTATCCAAAGTGAAACGAGATCGCGCCATTGATCTTCCGGTTCTTTGTTCTGCCATAGATCAAAAAGAGTGGAGGGAAGAATTCGACCATCTGCTTCGACGTTAAGAACTCCAGCAAGATATGCGAGTTCGGCAATGAAGGCAGCGCACGATTCATCGACCCCAAGATGTTCTGCTGCTTTCTTTAAATCACGAACACCAAGTCCACCGGATTGGAGAGCGGTTGGAGTTTCTTCAGACCAGAAATTAAGAAGCTCTTGAACCCACCGTAAAGTGTTAGAGATTGAAGCAAGTGCAGCGCGTTCGATATCAGCGGACTTGACTTGAGGGCCTTGAAGTTTCGGTTCGTTAGGAAGTAACTCTTGGTGAACTTTATTGCCACGTAGGAAAATTCCGACTTCGCGGGGAAGTGCGACAGTAGAAGTATCCATGGGAATGAGAAGTTGATTCTCAAGCAGCCAATGAATTGGTGTACCTTTTTTACGGATATCTCCGACTTGGCCACGTGGCGGTCCCCACGTTAATTTAGTAAGAATTTCCTTCGCGGCTTCTGGTGCTTTTGAGATAACTTTAAAATCAATGGGCGAACCTGATTGTGGACCTAGACCAGCCGGTTCATTTCCAAGGATGTCACGCACAGCGCGCGGCATGCGATAGCCATTTCCATCACGATAGATAAGTGCGATGTTATGAAGATGCTGCACTACTCTTTCAGCAGATTTCTCACTGAGAGCAATAACTTCTTTCGTGGTGAACGGATCAGAAAGTGCAGCGCAGACTTCTAGAACTTGAAATTGCCATTGATTCAGGGTTTCTAGCGCGCGAAGAAGTGATGGCGCCGAGGTTGCTCGGGTGGAGAGCGCGGTCATATCGGCAGGAACTGGAGTGATGAGATCCGGACGAGATGCGAAAAGTGACGTTAAATCTTCATCGGAACGATCACGAAGTTCTTGCGCAAAAGAGGGGAATGCAGAAACTTCGCTATCGAGCGCACCAGTCATGGACATAACTGGCCTACATTACCGAGTAGTGAAAGCGCTTGTCTCTTCGTCTTACTTTTTACGGGAACGCGCAGTTAGAAAAACCCAAAAACCTGCGAAACGACTAACAATTGGACCGATGACGCGGTTTAACCAACGTAAGCGACGGAAATCGTGTACCGGCCACCCATGAGAAAATGCGATAATACGAAGTTTTGCATCAGGATTGATGGCTCGCGGATTACCAACCGCGCTCAGTAGCGGTAGATCATTATGAGAATCTGAATAAGCAAAACAATCTTCAAGATTTATATTTCTTTCCTTCGCCATGGTTTGTATCCCAATAGCTTTTTCTTTTCCGTGCAATAACTTTCCGTTGAGATTACCAGTGTATTTACCATCTTTGATTTCTGCTTTGGTGCCAATCGCGCCAGTAAAACCAAGACGTTCAGCAATTAAGTTTGCAAAATCTTCTGGGGATGCAGTAACCAACCAGACTTCGTCACCGGCATCAAGATGCTCTTTAGCAAGTGCGATAGTTCCTTGCCAGATTGAAGGTGAAACAAACTCGTTGTAAATATCTTCACCGATAGCGCGAATTTCTTTTACATCATGACCGCCAATGAAATCTGTGGCGGCTTTTTGAAAACGAGAGATAACTTCATCTTTTTCAGTACCTGTCATGCGGAATCTGATATTTGCAAGGACCCATGCGCCGATATCGCGCTTAGTGAAGAATCCCCGGTTGTACATTCCTTTTCCAAGGAAGTAGAGGGTTGATCCGCGCGTAATCGTGTTATCCACGTCAAAGAAAGCGATGCGCGGCATGTGAGCACAGTAACGAAATAGCGTTATTACTTCTCGTTTATGCTTGTCCGCATGAGTGAACAATCAGCGATCGCATCGACTGTTCACGTTGTACGTCACGGTGAAGTCGAAAATCCTCACAGCATTCTCTATGGTCGCCAACCAGGATGGAAGCTCTCGGAGCGCGGACAAGAAATGGCACGTGCGGTCGCGCAGTGGAGTAAGGAACTCTCACTAGGTGCGATTCATGCATCACCACTCGAGCGGGCACAACAAACTGCGCTTCCGATTTCTATGAATCATGGATTGGAAATCACAACCGATGATCGCTTGATTGAAGCGGCTAATATTTTTGAAGGAAAACCATTTGGTGTTGGCGACGGAGTATTGAAGCGACCAAGTGCGTGGCGTCATTTGTGGAATCCATGGCGTCCATCATGGGGCGAGCCATACACCGAACAAGTTTCGCGCATGAAAGCAGCAGTTGAAGCCGCGCGCCTTGCGGCCCAAGGCAAAGACGCTCTTGTTGTTTCACACCAATTACCAATTTGGATTCTACGATCGTCGGTCGAAGGTCGTCCTTTCTTACATGATCCACGTAAACGCCAATGTTCACTTGCTTCAGTCACAAGTCTGCACTTTGATGCATCGGGCAAAGTTGTGGGCCTTACTTATAGTGAACCTGCTGGACATCTACTTCCATCGAAGAAGAAATGAAAAAGTTCTTAGCCCTTCTCCTTATTCCGGTTCTTGTGGCCTGCTCCAATGGCGGTGGATTTAGCGCAAATGAACAATCATTTATTGCTGGTAATGGCGTAGCCACATTCATACCTAAAGCTGATCGGAAAGCAGCGCCAGCTATTTCAGGTCCAACGTTAGATGGCTCTACTTTCACCTCAACGCTCGGAAAAGTATTAGTTCTGAATGTGTGGGCGTCGTGGTGCTCTCCATGTCGGGCCGAAGCGCCAGCTTTGCAAGAAATGTCGAGCGCACATCCTGAAGTTCAATTTCTTGGAGTTTTAACCCGCGATAGTTTGGTATCAGCTCGGGCATTTGTGGAGCGTTTTAACATCACTTATCCATCGCTTACCGACGATGGAATTCTCTTGAAGTTTCATGGTCAACTCACACCTAATGCCATTCCCACAACTTTGATTATCGATAGCGAAGGCAAGATCGCGGCCCGCGTGAGTGGCGAAGTCACGTATTCAGCTCTGGAAGATCTCATCAAACGGGTGAAATCCGATGAATGAATTCCTGGTTAATCAAGTCTTTGATGGCAGTCTCATCGTTGCGTCATTAGTTGCAATCTTTGCTGGGCTTATCTCTTTTGCTTCACCGTGTGTGCTCCCTTTGCTTCCGGGATATCTGGGATACGTCTCAGGAGCATTTGCCACGAAACGACGAATGGTTTTAGGTTCGCTCCTCTTTGTGTCTGGTTTTGGACTTCTATTTGTCTCGTATGGCGTGATTTTTGGAGCGCTCGGTGATGCAATTCTTCGGAATTCAACGCTATTAACGCGGCTATTGGGTCTACTCACCATTGGGTTTGGATTTATTTTTATTTTTTCTGAGAAGTTCTATCGTTCATTTAAATTTCCTTTTGTAGCTTCAACAGGATTAATAAGCGCACCGATTCTTGGCTTTATGTTCGGACTTGGATGGACCCCATGTATCGGTCCAACTCTCGGAGCGGTTCAGACCCTTGCCCTGATTGAAGCGAGCGCTACTCGTGGGGCAATTCTTTCTTTCGCTTATTGTGTAGGGCTAGGACTCCCCTTCATTCTTTTTGCTTTTGCTTTAGAGCGTTCCAAGAAACTTCGAAGCGCGTTGCTTAAACGCAACAAAGCGATTTCAATTATTGGCGGAATCTTCTTGATTGTTATTGGTCTGCTTCAAATTTCAGGGGTGTGGGAGATATTGATGGCAGATCTTCGCGGCACCATTAGTGGATTTATTCCGGTGATCTGATGAGCGCTCCCGAACTTCAAGGAATCTCACTCTTGAGATATTTGTGGCGTCAGCTCACAAGTATGCGAACCGCGCTGATTCTGCTCTTGCTTCTTGGGTTAGCTTCCATTCCCGGATCAGTCTTCCCACAACGCACCCAGAGCCCGTTAAAGGTGCGCGAATACTTCGAAAACAATCCATCGGGTGCGAAGTTGATGGATCGCTTCTTCCTCTTTGATGTCTACGGTTCTCCATGGTTCTCGGCGATTTATATCTTGCTCTTTATCTCATTAATTGGATGTGTAGTTCCACGGTCGTGGCATTACTTCCGGGAGATTTTCAAAGCGCCAGCTCAAGCTCCATCATCGCTTTCAATTATGGAAAGTTTCCAGGTCCATGAAGGAAGACTCGATGATGCGCATGCTTGGCTTACAGCACATAGATTCCGGATTTCTCGAAGCGGAAAGACCATATCGGCCGAAAAAGGGTATCTGCGCGAAACCGGAAATCTAGTTTTCCATCTCTCACTGATTGTGGTCTTGCTCGGTATTGCCAGCAGTTCAGTATTCGGTATGCGCGGTGAAGCAATCATCAATGTGGGTGAACGCTTTATTAATACCCCAACGAGTTATGACAACTTAGCTCCAGGTCGTTTCTTCGCCGTGGGAAATCTTCCACCATTCACAATCAAAGCTATTAACTTTGATGCAACATACGATCCAGAAACTAATGCACCAATTGATTACAAGCTTGAGGTCACGACACAAGATACGGTTGATTCACAACAAGTCAAAAGAATTGTGCGAGTTAATGAACCACTTACCTTCGGCAGCACTCGTGTGTATTTGCAAGCTAATGGTTACTCACCACTCGTGACAGTGAAAGATAAATCAGGCGCTGTGAAATTTGAGGGCCCAGTTCCGTTCTTGCCCCAGGATTCCAATCTCACCTCAATCGGCGCAATCAAAGTCCCTGATATGGACCCACAGATTGGTTTTGTGGGTTCATTTCTTCCAACTGCAGCGCGCGACAAAGTGCGTGGCGGCTTCTCCTCATTTCCAGAACTTCTTGATCCGCGCCTCCTTGTTTCAGTATGGAAAGGTGATTTAGGAATGGACTCTGGCGTTCCTCAATCGGTGTATCGCATCAACACTGATGAAATGGAGCGCATTGGTTTGTGGGCGCTGAGAATTGGCGAGACATATCAATTCGAGGTGGGTTCCATCACATTCAACGGCGTGATTCCATGGGTCAATCTTCAAGTCGTGTGTGATCCAGGTAAGCAATACGCACTATTAGGAAGTATTCTCGCCATTATCGGATTGATGATTTCGCTCTTCATTCGCCAACGTCGAATCTGGGTTCGAGAAGTGAATGGAAAGTTAGAAATTGCAGGCCTTGCTCTCAATAGATTGCCGGGGCTAGACGATGAAATTAATCGCATGGTGAATGAGTTGAAAGGATCGAAATGACGGAGTCAGATTGGGCCTACCTCTCGAACGATCTTGTTTATGGAGCGCTCTTCACTTACACAATCGCTTTCATTGTTTATACCTATGAAACTGCTTTTGCGGTAAAAGCCAATAAAGAAGGTAGCGCGAGCAATATTGATCGCACTAAGACCGCAAAGTCTGGGCGAATCGCCACAATCGTCTATGCGGTCGCAACTCTTGTTTTATTACTTGGTGTAGTTGCGCGTGGAATTTCTGCAGGCCGGGTGCCGTGGAGCAACATGTATGAGTTCTCCATAACTGGCGCGCTTACATTCTCATTGGCTTATTTAATTGTTGGTCGCAAATACGATTTACGGTGGTTAGGGCTTCCCATTTCTATTGCCGTGCTCTTAATACTGGGTACTGCAATTACTCTTTTGTATCGACCCACAGCGCCGCTCGTGCCAGCTTTGAAATCAACCTGGTTAGTAGTTCATGTGGCTGCTGCGATTCTTTCTGGCGGAGTTTTCTTACTTTCTAACACAATTGCAGGAACGTACTTGTGGCTCGACAGTATGGAGCGAAAAGGTGAACGCACGCCGTTTGCTAAGCGTCTTCCATCCTTAGATGTTCTTGATCAACTCTCCTATCGCCTGGTCGCATTTGTGTTTCCATTATGGACTTTTGCTGTCATCGCAGGAGCAATCTGGGCTGAAGCAGCGTGGGGACGTTATTGGGGCTGGGATCCCAAAGAAACGTGGGCCTTCATTACGTGGATCTTGTACGCCGCTTATTTACATGCACGCGTGACTGCGGGATGGAAAGGTCGTAAAGCTGCATGGTTATGCCTGCTTGCTGGATCGACGTATTTATTTAATTACATCTGGGTCAATGTGTGGGGTACAGGTCGCCACACTTATTCAGGTCTATAGATCTATACATGTCTAACCACGTTCATTGTCATGAATTGAGCGCTGACGAATGGAATCGGCTTCGCACGATTCGTTTGGCATCGTTACTAGATAGCCCTGATGCTTTTGGCGGGAAACATGAAAAAGAAAGCGCAATGAGTGAAGAAGAATGGCGCGAACTTTTCAAGAAGAACTCATATCTTGTTGCTTCGTATGATGGTGAAGATATTGCGATGATGTTCTTAGAGAAATTACGGGGAGATTTTGGCGCAACATGTTGGGTCGGAGGTTGTTGGAGCAATCCAAAATTTCGTGGACGTGGCGCCGTTCGAGCGATGTTTAATTATGTGGATTCGGTTGCAGAAGAAAAGGGTTGGCAGATTCAAGGTTTGGGCGTCTTCGTTGTAAACACCTCAGCAATCGCCGCATACGAGAGTCTGGGATTTAAAGCGATGGGTGAACCGCAAGAAAGTACTCGAAGGCCAGGTAGTTTCTACCAGCGCATGATCCGCGGTTTATAGCTTTCGTAAGAAATCAGGGTTGTCGTCGGGCGGAACAATCTTTCCTTTACGGCGGCGACGGCCATTTCCTTTAGGGCGACCAGCAATAATCCACGCGAGTGCACCAATCCCTGGAACGAAAATAATGATTACGAGCCAAGCCCATTTAGGAAGGCTTCGAATCTGGCTTTCGGGGGTGCGCGAGCAATCGATGATGCTGAAAATCATCAACGCAAGAACGATGATTGATGCGATTACTGCGAGACGGACCATGATGGAATTTTATCGCGCCACAAGCCAAGCCGCGAAAGAGAGAGCGACCGAGTAAATAATTTGGATCCTTCCCGTTTTGGCCAAGAGAGCGATGAGTTCGTCTCCACGTGCGCCGGCGCTAACAGCCCGAACTGACTTCGAAACGAGTGGTAGAGAGACGAGGGCGAATAAGTAGTAGAAGGAAAATAGCGCGAGCGCGACTGAGATTACGAGTGCAAAAAACATCAGCCACTTATATAAATCACGTGTGGACTTGTCTCCCATCACAACCGCGAGCGTTTTCTTTCCGGCAACTTCATCACTTGAGAGATCGCGAAGATTGTTAAGAACCAAAATGGCACACGCAAGTGCGCCCATTGCAAATGAAGCAAGGATTACTTCGCGAGAAACAGATTCCGTCTGGACATAATACGTGCCGACAGTGGCAACAACGCCAAAGAAAATAAATACGGAGACTTCACCCATCGCTTGGTAACCATAAGGTTTTGGACCACCGGTATAGGTCCAGGCAGCAACAATGCAGATAGCACCGAGAATGATGAGTAACCATGAAGTGCGCGAGGCAAGTATCAATCCAGCAATCGCGGCAACAAAGAAGGAAATAAATGCAGCTTTCTTTACCGAATCAGCTGTTGCGGCTCCAGACCCGACTAGGCGCATCGGTCCGACTCGACCAATATCAGTCCCTTTGATGCCATCGGAATAATCATTTGCGTAATTCACTCCAATTTGAAGGCAGAGCGCAACGGTGAGCGCTAAAAAGGTATGCAAGAAAGAGGCGTTATAACCCGCAAAGGAAGTACCTACTAAAACCGGCGCGATAGCAGCAGGAAGCGTCTTTGGACGAGCTCC
>Ga0214917_10001294_pt1 | contig 32287 bp, 22 predicted proteins | sample LL_1208_BB_MetaG_FD_177983 | JGI IMG/M metagenome (GOLD analysis project Ga0214917, IMG submission 177983) | Freshwater microbial communities from Lake Lanier, Atlanta, Georgia, United States - LL_1208_BB | ecosystem: Environmental > Aquatic > Freshwater > Lake | place: USA: Georgia | collected... | reverse complement strand
GCTTGCACCGACCCCCTCGCCTGCCTCAACTTTCCGGCTCGGGGGCGGTACAAGTCTCGTCGCGGGACCTCGCGGACTCGGTCCAATGCTCCTCGAGCTTGCACCGACCCCCTCGCCTGCCTCAACTTTCCGGCTCGGGGGCGGTACAAGTCTCGTCGCGGGACCTCGCGGACCCGGTCCAATGCTCCTCGAGCTTGCACCGACCCCCTCGCCTGCCTCAACTTTCCGGCTCGGGGGCGGTACAAGTCTCGTCGCGGGACCTCGCGGACTCGGTCCAATGCTCCTCGAGCTTGCACCGACCCCCTCGCCTGCCTCAACTGGACTGGACGTGGTGCGTGTTGCGATCGACTCGTGTTGCGAGGGTTGCCGCTGATGATCGATTCATCGCCGCCTTGGCCGCGGCGGTGCCGGTCGGGCTCTGGTCGATGCCGGCGGTGGTGGCCGTCTCGGGAGGGGCTGACAGCGTCGGTCTGCTGCTCGGTCTGCTGGCGATCGCGCCCGCGGAGTCCGCCGGGCGGCTGATCGTGGCGCATGCAGAGCACGACCTGCGAGAGTCCGCGGCGGATGACCGGCTGTTCGTCGAGCGGCTGGCAGCCGAACTGGGGCTCGAGGTCGAGTGTCGCCGGCTGCTGGTGCGCGACGCCGAGAATCTGGGTGAAGGGGTCGAGGCGCGGGCGCGGCGGCTGCGATACGACTTCCTGGAGGATGTCGCCCGTTCGCGCGGCGGGCGGCACGTGATCGTCGGTCATACGGCCGACGATCAGGCGGAGACGGTGCTGCATCGGCTCGTGCGCGGCACGGGACTGCACGGCCTGGCCGGCATGCGGGCGGCACGAGAACTCGCCCCCGGTGTGTCGCTCCTGCGACCACTGCTCGGCGTGCCGCGGGGAGTCGTCCGCGATTTTCTCGAGCGGGTGGGGCAGGCCTGGCGCGAGGACGAGTCGAATCTCGACCTCGACTACGCCCGCAACTTCCTCCGTCACGAAATCCTCGCCCGCTGCGTGGCCGGACCGTATCCAGACGCGTCGGCGGCGATCACGAGGCTGGCCGCCCAGGCAGCCACGGCATCCGCCGCGATTCGCAGCGCTGCCGATCTCATCCTCGACACGCACGCCAGTCGCCATGCCGACGGCAGCGTCGTGATGCGAACCCAGAGCCTGGCCGCGGTCGATTCCCATCTGGCCGCCGAGCTCTTCGCGGCCCTCTGGCAGCGGGAGGGCTGGCCCCGACGCGACATGACGGCGCGACACTACGCAGCGCTCGCCGCACTGCTGCGCGACGACTCGCCGCCGGCCATCGACCTTCCCGGCGGCATCCACGCCCGCCGCACCCCCGACGGCTTCGTGATCCTCCGGCGCGGAGTGGAAAGGTCGTGGTAAAGCGGGCTCACGTGCGCGCGTTGAGCAGGCGTCGTCGAGCGAGCGAAGGCATGGATGCCGTAGCGAGCGTCCGGCGACGGGGCGTGGGCACCCCCGAGCCCTCTCACCCGACGTGGTGGGCCTTGTAGCCGCCCCGCATCTTGAACCAGCCGAGCAGCAGCAGGTAGCAGGCGAACATCGCCGCCGGCACGAGAGCCGTCAGCTTCAACGCCTGCCGCCCGCCGAAGAGCCCGGCCGCCTCCACGAGCGGCTTGTCGGCGGCACTCTCCGCCGATGCGGTGCCGTTCCACCACGATACGAGTTCCCTCTGAGCGGCGATCGTCTCGGGCTTGGCCTGCTCCTTCTCGAGGAGGTCGAGCGCCCGCTGGGCCTCCTTGCCGCCATCCTCCAGCACGCCGACCTTCGCGCCGTCGAGCCCGACCGTCTTCAGCCACAAAAACTCGTTCTCCTTCGGGGCGCGATACCGTTCGTACACGGCCGCGCTCGCCTGCTTCAGGTTGGCCGACGCGGTGCTGTCCTGCAGGAAGCCGATGCCGGGACCGCCCAACAGGCCGGCCGAGAGCATGCCCACGCCGCCTGCGGCGCCGATCGTGATCGCGCCCCCCTTGGGAAACAGTTCGCTGACCACGGCCAGCATCGTCGGCCAGAGGAACGTCTTGCCGATGCCGTACACCGTCGCGGCCACGATGCACATGATCGCTCCCTGGGCGTTGCCGAGAAGCGTGAGCCCCGCGGCGCCGAAGACCGCCGACACGGCGAGCAGGCCCAGCGGGGAGATCTTCTCCACGATGGGGCCGGCGAAGAACCGCAGGATGAACATCAGGCTCGACGTGTAGACGAAGAGCAGGAGGCCGTTGGCGGGGCTCGCCATGATCGTGCCGGTGATCTTCGAGATCCACGAGTCGGTGCCGAGTTCCACGTAGCCAACCATGGCGTGCACGATCAGGAGAAAGGCGAGGATGAGGTGGCCGAAGCGGAAGCCAGTGGCCGCGCCGAAGGCGACGAGCAGCGCCGCGGCGATGCCCCCCGCCACGAGTGGCGGCAGGCCGAGATCGCTCTTGAAGAACAGGGCGAGCAGGCCGCAGACCACCGCCGCGCCGACGAGCCCGAGTTCACCGAGCATGTCGCGATAGGAGACGCCCGAACTGCTGGCCTCGCTCTTGGGAAATCGCTGTCCGAGCATCATCAGGCCGTAGAGGACCACCGGCACGAGAAAGAGCGAGATCTGGATCTGCCAGGCCACCGGCTTCGTGCCCGCGCCCCCCGCCATGAAGTAGCTCGCCAGTCCGCCGAGGATGAGGCCGCCCGGCCATCCGGCGTGAAGGATGTTGAGGTAGTGGGTCTTGTTCTTGGGGAAGAGCGTGGCCACGAGCGGATTCACCACCGCCTCCGCGATGCCGTTGCCGATCGCGAACAGAAACATGCCCCAGAAGAGACACTGGAAGGCGAGCGGCTTGCCGCCGGCGGCGAAGGCCGCGCCCGTGCCGAGCGTGAGACCGGCCGAGATCAGGTGCATCACGAAGGCCGCGAACATCAGCGGCCCGAAGCCGATGCGGTCGGCGATCAGGCTCGAGAGCAGGATGATGATGCCGAAGCCGGTGAGGCCGCCGCCGGTGATCGCGCCGAGCTCGGTCTGCGTGAACCCATACTGCTCGGCCCACTGTCCCAGGATGCCGGCCCGGATCGAGAAGCCGACGCCCGCGGCGAGGATCGCCATGAAGCCGGCCCAGAGGAGACGTTGCGCATTGGGGACGGCCGTGTTCGGGCCGATTCCGGTACCGGGGGCGTGATTCGCGTGCATGCGGATGTTCCTCGGGGAAGGAAGAGACGGGAGGGCGGCAGCATAGCAAGCGGGAGGAGGCTGGGAAAACGGCGGAATGTGCCCCGAATACTCCGGGCGGGTTCGGATTCCGCGGGTGGCAGGCCCCGGGAGTTGGGTGCCGGCGAGCGGGCGGCTCAGGTCGCCGCTGCGCGGTCCTTCGGATCGTCGCGGGACCTCGACGACCCGGTCCACATGTTCTTCGACCGCGCACCGACCCGCTCGCCTACCCGGCCCGGCGGGCGCGGGGTGACGTGGCTGAACGGCCGAATGCGGCCTTCTCGGCAGCTTGACCCGTGGGGCCGGCGTTCGTACTTTCCCGCCCCCCCCTGGGGTTTCCGGGCGGGCATCCTCGCCGGTCTCGCACGTGAAATCGCTCGCCGACATGCTCTGGACGCTCGTGCGCTGGATGCTGCCGCTCACGGTGGCGGGCGTCGTCGCCGCGCTGGCGGTGGGAGCCACGCAGATCGGGGAGCAGGTGCGGCTGCGGGTCGAGGCGCGACTGCGGAGCGAACTGCCCGGCTTCGATGTGCACGTCCGCGGGGCGAGTCTCGTGGAAGGCGAGGGGATCGTGGTGCGCGGACTCTCGATCGCCGATCCGGCCCTGCCGCCGTCGCAGCGGCAACTGGTCGCCGTCGAGGAGGTGCATCTGGCCTGCAGGACGGCACTGGCCGACCTCGCTTCCGGCGGTCCTCCGATCACGGCCGTGAAGGTGCGGCGACCCACGGTGCATGCGACACGGCATGCCGACGGCAGCTGGAGCCTCGCGCGGCTGTTCGCAGGACGCCGGCCCGCCGGCCCGCCCGCCGTGCCCGTCGTCATCGAAAACGGTACCCTCGTCGTCGAGGACCCGCTGGTCCGCAGGCCATTCACCATGCGCCAGGTGACCGTCGAGATCGCCCCCGGTCGCGTCGCCGGCAGTCCGCTTGCGGTGCGTGGGAGCGGCTCGGGCGAGGTGTTCGAGCGGGTCGAGTTCAGCGGCACGCTTGCGGCCGCAGACGGCCGGTTCGAGATCGGAGGCACCCTGGAGTCGCTCGACGTATCCCAGCGGCTGCACGAGCTCGTCGTCGCCGCGGGCCAGGGCTCGTGGCTCGCCGGCCTGCGGGGCCGCGTCGGACTCGACTGGCGGGCATCGGGCGCCGTCTCGGCTCCCGCCGACATCGCCGTGTCGGTCCGCGGCAGGCTCGAGTCCGGCCATTTCCAGCATGCGGCGCTTCCGTTTCCGATGAGCGACGTGTCGGCGGAGTTCACCGCCGACCGGTCAGGCGCCGTGTGCGAGCAGCTCGTGGCACATTCGGGCTCCACGCTCGTTCGTGGCTCGGGCCGGCTCATGGGCTGGCAGACCGCCGCCGACTGGGAACTGCTCGTCGAGGCGGAGCGGCTGGTCGTGGGCCGCCACTGGGAGGGACTGCTGCCACACCAGCTCGCCGCGCAGTGGAGCAAGCTCCTGCCGGCGGGCGAGATCGACGTGCGGGCCAACCTGGCCCGCCGCGACGGGCGAATCACGCCCGACGTGGCCGTGCGCTGCCGCAACATCTCGCTCACGCACTATCGCTTCCCCTACCGGCTCGATCGCACGGTCGGCACCGTCACCTACAAGGGCACGGCCCTCGCCATCCATCTCACCGGCCAGGCCGGCGGCCATCCGGTGCACGTGGCCGGCACCATCGACACGTCGGTGGCCGGGGGGCGGGGCACGATCGAGGTGCAGGGGAACGAGATGCGGATCGACGACGCGCTGCTCGCCGCCCTGCCGCCGCGGAGCGCCGACATCGTGCGATCGCTGCGCGGTCAGGGCACGTTCGACTTCGTGTTTCGCCATGACCGTGGGCCCGAGCAGTCGCAGGGGCACTCCAACTCCCTCGACATCCGGCTGACGCACGGCAGCCTCTGCTACGCCGGCTTTCCGTACCCGCTCTCCAACGTGACGGGCAGCATCCGCATGGAGCAGGGCCGCTGGACCATCCGGGGGCTCACCGGCACCAACGACACCGGGGTCGTGCAGTGCAGCGGCGGGCTGGAGCCCCGGGCGGACGGCGGCGGCGAACTCACCCTCCAGCTCACCGGTCGGGGCGTCGTGCTGGAGCAGGAGCTGCGCGACGCGCTGCCGACCGGCATGCGGCGGATCTGGAACGACGTCGATCCCCGGGGCACGGCCGAATTCTCCGCAACGGTGCGGCACGACGTGCGGTCGCGGCGGACGACCGTCGAACTCGAGGCGATGCCGCAGGGCGACACGGTGTCGATCGAGCCGGCCTGGTTTCCCTACCGGCTGGAGCGGCTGCGGGGGCGGCTGGTGTGGCGCGAAGGCCGGCTGCGGTTCGAGCAGATCCGCGGGGTGCACGCCCGCACGACGGTCGCGACCGACGGCAGCTGCCGGTTCACGCCCGACGGTGGCTGGCACGTCTCGTTCGAGCGGCTCTCGGCCGACCGGTTTCGCGCGGATCACGATCTCCTGCAGGCGTTGCCCGCAGGATTGCAGCAGGCGGTGGAGGGCGTTCGGCTCCGCGGCCTGCTCTCGCTCGACGGCACGCTCGACATCTATTCGACGACGCCGACCGTCGTGACGCTGCCCGGCGGCCGCACGGAACTCGTGCCCGGGCCGGCCGCGGCTTCGTGGGACATCGCGATCGACATGGAACAGGCCGCCCTCGACGTCGGCATTCCGGTGGAGCACGTGCACGGCGGCCTGAGACTCCGCGGTCAGAGCGACGGCCGGGCCTGGCAGGCCGCCGGTGACCTGGCGCTCGACAGCGCGATGGTGCACGGGGTGCAACTCACGGCGGTGCAGGGGCCGCTCGCACTCGACGGCACCGGCGTGCGGTTCGGTGCGTTGGCGGCCGGGCAGGCCGGGGGCGGTCGCCGCCTGTCGGCGCGGCTCGCCGAAGGCACGCTGCTCGTGGATGGAAGCGCGGCGGCGGGGTCGGCGGGCCGGTTCCTCGTCGCTGCGGCACTGCAGGACGCCGACCTGCAGCGGCTGGCCAGTGACGCGACGGCGGCACCGCAGCGGTCGCGGGGCCGGCTCAGCGGCGGCATCGAACTCTCCGGCTCGCGGGCGGGCACGCACTCGCTGGCAGGCCGAGGGCAGGTGCGGCTGCGCGACGCCGACATCTACGAACTGCCGGTGGTCGTGGCGCTGCTGAAGATCCTCCGCGTCAAGGCGCCCGATCGAAACGCCTTCGGATCGAGTCTCGTCGATTTCCGCATCGAAGGACCTCGGGCCTACCTCGACACGATCGAACTGTCGGGCGATGCGATCAGTCTCGTGGGCAACGGCGAGATCGACTTCGACACCAATCTCCGGCTGACGTTCCGCTCGATCATGGGAGATGCCGAGGCCCAGCTCCCGGCGATGAAGCGGCTGCTCGGCGGTGCCAGCGGCCAGTTCATGCTGATCCACGTGGACGGCACGCTGGCGGATCCCGTGCCCACTACGGAGGCCTTTCCGACGCTCGCCGCGGCCCTGCACAAATTGCAGACGCAGCGGCAGGAGCTGCGTCGCTGATGCGGCGACGGTTTCCGCCGGCGCGGGTACATTCAGCCTGTGGCGGCGCGCGGGCCGCAGCCCGAGCCGCTCACCGACGCATTTCATGACGAGCCGATCCATGAGGAGCCGACCTGTGAACTTCGTGAAGATGCACGGCGCCGCAAACGACTACGTCTACGTCGATTGTTTCACGGAGGAGGCCCCGGCGGATCCAGCCGCCCTGGCTCCGCGGATCGCCGACCGGCATCGCGGCGTGGGAGGCGACGGACTGGTGCTCGTGATGCCGTCGGCCAGGGCCACGGCACGCATGAGGATGTTCAACGCCGACGGGAGCGAGTCCGAGATGTGCGGCAACGGCGTGCGCTGCGTGGCCCATCTCGTGGTGTCCCGTGGCCGCGCGGCACCGGGGCCCGTGACGATCGAAACCGGTCGCGGAGTGCTCACGCTGGAGGTCATGCCCACGGGCGACCGCACGAGCCGTGTGCGGGTGGGCATGGGCGAGCCGCTGCTCGAGGCGGCCGACATCCCGGTGGCCGCGGCCGGGGGCCGCGTGGTCGACGCGGCCTGCCCGGCCCTGGGGGCCGAGGCGGCCTGGTGGTCGGCATGCGGCCTCGATCCGCGGATGACCTGTGTGTCGATGGGAAACCCGCACGTCGCCTTCTATTGCCGCGACGTCACCCGGGTGCCGCTCGAGTCGATCGGGCCGCAGGTCGAGACACATGCCCTGTTCCCGCGCCGGGTGAACGTGCACTTCGTGCAGGTCGAGTCGCGCGGTCACGTGGTGATGCGAACCTGGGAGCGGGGCAGCGGAATCACGATGGCCTGCGGCACCGGCGCCTCGGCGGTCTGCGTGGCCGGCGTGCTCACGGGCCGCACCGACCGGCGGATCGCCGCCGATCTGCCCGGCGGGCGGCTCGATCTCGAATGGGCCGAGTCGGGGCATGTGTTCATGACGGGGCCGGCGGAGGAGGTATTCACCGGCACCTGGCGGGATGGCCGGTGAGTCTCGGGAAGGAAGGCGGCGCGTGAAGATCAAGTCTCCGACGGCGATCGGCGCCTGGTCGCTGGCCGCGACCGCCTGCATCCGGCAGTGGATGCACACGCTCGACTTCAAGGTCGACTTCGCCGATCCGACGGTCGATCCCGTCCATCCCGCCTATCGCGGCGCGAAAATCTACGTCTTCTGGCACGAGAACATCCTGATCCCGCTCTACCTCCGCGGGCACTGCAACATTTCGATGCTCTTGTCGCGGCATCTCGATGCCAACATTCTCGACCGCGTCGCGCGGATGAACGGCTTCGGTGTCGTTCGTGGCAGCACGTTTCGCGGCGGCGCCGTGGCCCTGCGGGAACTCGCGGACCGGGCCGCCGAAGGAAACCTCACGATCACCCCAGACGGCCCGCGGGGGCCGCGGCGGCAGCTCGCCGCCGGCTGCGTGTTCCTCGCGAGCACGCTGGGCATCCCCGTCGTGGCGATGGGGCTCGGCTACGACCGGCCGTGGCGGGCCGGCACCTGGGATCGGTTCGCCGTCCCGAGGCCCTGGTCGCGGGCCCGGGGCGTGGTGAGTCGCGCCATCGCGATTCCGCCGCAGCTCGATCGCGACGGCATCGAGCGGCACCGCGCCGGCATCGAGCGGCTGCTGGTGCGGATGAGCGAGGATGCGGAGGCATGGGCGGCCGCCGGCACGCGGCGGCCGAATCAGGTGGCCGTGCGGAAGGAGCCGTCGCGGGTGGCCCGCTGGGCGGCGACCATGCCGGGGCCACCGGGTGTGTCGCTCGCGGATGAACTCGCGCGAGCGGGCCTGCCGGGGCTGCCATGCGCGATGACCGGGGAGGCCGGCGTCAGCGGGTCGGCCCGAGGGCCTGCAGACCTCGCTCCAGGCGTTCGAGGCGGGTCCGCAGCAACCTGATCTCCTCGATGAGCGGCCGCGCGTCTGCGATCCGCCCGCCGGCATCCGTCGACGCCGGCCTGTCGGCGACACGGAAGGACGGCGGCGGGGTGACACCCGCCGGTGCCGAGCCGATCAGCACCCGCTCGAGTGGCACGTCGAGCGACTGCAGGACCACTTCCGCCCGCTTCGACTCGCCGCCGGGGAGCACGTACTGCACGGCGACCGGCCGATCGACCGGACCGCTCGTCACCAGGTGCGTGAGTTCGATGGGCGACCGCACCGGACGATCGTCCAACGACACGATGACGCTACCCGGCGGCACGCCGGCCTTCGAAGCGGGCAGGTCCTGCACGACGCCGATCACGTAGGCACCGCTTGCATCGGGCAGATTGAAGCGGGCCTGGATGCCGGGGTCGATCGGCAGCGTGCGCACTCCGAGGGCCGTGCGGCCACGACCCGCGGTGACGAGATCGGATCGCGGTGCAGGCTGGGGGGTGGGGGGCGCAACCGCAGGGGCGAAGGGGGCCGGCGGCGGCACGGCCGTCGACACGGGGCCGGCAGCCCCGAATGGCTGAGGGGCCGCGGCGAAGGCCGCCGCCGCCGGGGCCGGCTGTGCAGCCGGCAAAGGGGCTGGAAGTGGTGCCGACGCCCGGGATTGGGGCGAGACGGGCGGGGCCCCGACGGTTCGGTCCGGTTCCGCTCCTTGCCAGCCCCGGCCGACCGGGGCCGCGGGCCGCTGCTCCGCCATGAGCGTGAGGTCCCGCACCGCGTCGGCTCGGGCGACCGCGATCCGCACCTGCTGGCCCGCGGCGATCGACGTCACGGCCAGCGACGCCTCTTCCAGGCTCTGGAGCGTGATGCCGTTCACGGCCCGCAGCTCGTCACCGACGGCGATGCCTGCGCGGGCCGCCGGCCCACCGGCCACGACGTCGGCGATCAGCCAGCGGCCGGGCGCGGTCGACTCGGCCACCGTGACGCCGAGCCAGCCGCTGCCGGGAATGGCCGGCGTCGCGGCCCGGTCCGCTGGCTCCGGTGCGGCGGCCTGCGTCGCCGATTGGGCCGGCGGAGCGACGGGCAGGGCGATGGGCTCACCGATCGAGATGTCGGCCGGGGTGAATCCGGTTGGTTGCTGGTCGTCGGCCGCGGCCGGAGCCCAACCGCCGGGCACGCATGCCCAGGCGACGGCCATGGCAGACAGGCAGAGGCGCACGTCGCGGCGACAGGTGCGGTGCGGCGCCATGGTGGCGATGAAGGTCGTCATGCGTGTCCTACGCCCTGGATGAACCGCCCTGGATGAACGGCGTGCCGGGAGATCCACGTATGCGGAAGCCCCGCGTGCACGGATTCCCGGCGCCGCATCTTTTTGCCGAGTATAGGCGATCGCGGCCGCGATCCGTAAGCATGCCGCGTCGCCCCCGAAAAACAGCCGACTTATGGCCATGCTCTCACCGTGCGCGTCCCGTCGACGGTGGTCGTGCACACGCGGGGCGGCCATGATCGCGAGTCGTTCAACGCATCGCCCGATGGTCGTCGAGGCGTGCGTTCGCCGCGTGCGCTGCGTGGTTTGACAGCACTGCTAGCACTCCTATACTCCGCCCACATCTCTCGACGACGACGACACGGATGGATGAGTGAGAACGTTGCCCGCCTGGTGGGGCATCGGCTGCGGGAAGGATCCATGGCCAGAGCAACCGACGGCGCTGCCGCGACCCGCGGGCGTGAGCAAACGGCTTCCGGCGTGCGGGATGCATTCCGCCGCCGGCTCGGAGACAACCGCTTCGCCGTCTGGTTTGGTGACGGAGTGACGATCAGCCTGGCGGCCTCGGCGGCCGGCGAACCCCCCCGCGTCGTCGTTCGCTCCTGCGGCGGCTTCGCGCACGAGTGGCTGAAGCGCACATTTCACGCCGAACTCTCCGCCGCGGCCCGTGAGGCATGCGGCCCGGCCGTCGTTGTCGACTGGGAGGCCGCTGCCGAGCCGCCGACCGTCACGCCGGCCGACCGACCCGCCGACGCGGCTGCCGCGGAGGCAACGCAGGCCGGACGGGGCCGACGGGCGCGGTCGCGGTCGGCATCTGGTGCGGCAGCCGCGGCTGCACGCGGCGGCTCGGACGTCGATCCGCCCGCAGCCGCGGGGCCGCAGCGCGGCCCGGCGCGGCGGCCGCTGGGCATCGAAGAGTTCGTGGTCGGTCCAAGCAATCGCATGGCCCTCGGTGCCGTCGAGATCGTGGCCGAACGGCCCGGCGAGATGTCTCCACTGGTGATTCACGGGCCGAGTGGCGTCGGCAAGACGCATCTGCTCGAGGGCGTGTGCGGTCGGGCCCGCGACCTCAACCCGGCCCTCGCCGTCGTCATGCTCTCGGCGGAGCAGTTCACCACCGGCTTTCTGCAGTCGTTGCACGGCAGCGGTCTGCCGGGTTTTCGCCGCACCTGCCGGGCCGCCGATCTGCTCGTGATCGACGATATCCAGTTCCTCGTGGGCAAGCGGGCGACACTCGTCGAGTTTCAGCAGACCGTCGATGCGCTGCACCGGCTCGGCAAGCAGATGGTGTTTGCCTGTGACCGGGAACTCGACGCACTCGACGGCCTCGGCTCCGACCTGCTCACCCGGCTTCGTGCCGGCATGGTGGCCCGGATCCTGCCCCCCGATTACGACGTCCGCCGCGGCATCGTGTCCGCGCTCGCTGCGAAACGCGGCCTGGCCGTGCCCGACGAGGTGGTGCACTACGTCGCCACCCACATCACGCGACACGCCCGGGAACTCTACGGCGCCGTCAACCGCCTCGAGGCCACGAGCCTGATGCTGGGCGTGCCGATCACGGCCGGCATGGCCGAAGAGGCGCTCGCCGACCTGGTGCGGTCCAGCGGCCGCAGCGTCCGCCTCGCCGACATCGAGAAGGCGATCTGCAAGGCCTTCGGTATCGAGGCCGGGAGCCTGCAGTCGGCGCGACGGGCGAAGACCGTGAGCCACCCGCGCATGCTCGCGATGTTTCTGGCCCGCAAGCACACCCACGCCCCACTCGCCGACATCGGCAAATACTTCGGCCGCCGCAGCCACTCGACCGTGATCGCCGCGCAGAAGGCCGTCGGCGACTGGGTCGCGAACCGGTCCCCGATCGTGCTCGCGGAATCGCAGTGGGACGTCGAAGAGGCGATCCGCCGCGTCGAAGACGTCCTCCGCGCGGGGTAATCCGTGCGGCAACGCCGGCTCGGGGGCGGCACGAGTCGCCGCTACGCGGTCCTTCGGATCGTCGCTGCCCACGCCCTCTCGCCGGCCGCTCGCCTTCGCCCTCCGGGCTCCGGCTCGCTCGGAGACGTCTGCGCTCCGACATCCTGCCTGCGCTGGCCGTCTACGCCGTCTCGAGAGGATGGGCAGCCCCGAGCCTGCCTCGATTGATGCGGGCCAGGCGAGGGGGTATGGGCATCCCCGAAGCCGAGTTGGGCTGGGTGACGCCCGAGGATCACGTGCGATTCGTATCAGCCCCCGGTCGGCTGCCCGCGACCTCCGACCGGCTCCCCTGCTCCTGCCATACCGAAGCCGCGGCCGCTCAGCGTATCGTCTCTTCGAGCGACGCCTTGTAGCGGACGCTCGATTCGGGGCCGCCGAAGCCGACGACGCGGCGGTCGATGCCCGTGCGGCGGCTGACGACGCGGCCGGCCTCGATGTCGAATCGGATCTCGCCGTCCCAGATTCGCTCGAGAAGCCGGGCTTCGAGCCGCGGGTCGTCGATCGGCGTGAGCACGGTCGTATCGACGCGGATCGTGGCGATGCCGTCGGTGACCGTGTCGAGCCGGTAGCGAAGCCGCGTGCGCACGAGCTTGCGTGGGCCGTTCGGCACCTCGACGACGACCTCCTGCGGAATCGTCCATTCCGCGCCCGGGGCCACCGGGGTGTCGGGCAGGGGCACGATCACCAGGTCGCCCGTGCTCGACGGCGGCGAGGGCCGCAGTTCCCTGCGTTCGACCACGCGGCCGCAGGGATCGACCACCAGTCGCGAGAGCGGCACGCCGAGGCTCGGCCGCACGGCCTCATAGCCCGGCGGCGGGGCGGCATCGCCGCGGCTCGACCAGCGGACGTCGCCGCGGTCGCTCGTCCGCGAGGCCATCGTGACGTCGTCCACCGAGTGTTCCAGTGTGGCCCGACCCGCGTCATCGACGGCGACCACACGCCAGGTCTTGGTCGAGTCGGTCATCGTCTCGACCGATTGCGTGGTGCCGTTCATCGTGGTCTCGGTGAGGGCCCGGTGGGCCACGTCCATGTCGATGCGGTCGCCCTGCCGGAACCGGTAGACGAGCGTGACCGCCTCCGGAGTGGCCGTGTCCGATTCGGCGGCGGGAGCCCCGCTGCTCGTCAGCGCCAGGCAGACCGCGACGGCGATGATGATCCGGCGTCGCCTCACGATGCCGGGCCCTCGGGCCGCTGGCCTTCGGCGGCCCGCACGCCCCCGCCCCAGCCGAGCTTCTCACGCAGCGTCGGATAGTAGCCGTGCAGGCTCGTCTCCACGAGCGTGAACCGCGGCTCGGCACGCCGCACGCGAATCCGGTCGCCGGGTTCGAGCGCGGCCACGACGCGGCCATCGACCACGCAGGCGGAGCCGGCGTTCGGTCGCGGCACCACGAGATCGTAGGTGCGGGCGGCCGAATCGACGACGGGGCGGTTCGTGAGCGTATGAGGGCTCAACGGGGTGAAGATGAAGGCATCGAGATCTTTTCGCACGATCGGGCCGCCGGCGGAGAGGCTGTAGGCCGTCGAGCCGACCGGCGTCGACACGATCAGGCCGTCGGCCCGATACGTGGTGGCGAGATCGCCATCCACCAGCAGTCGCATCTCGATCATCGAGAACGGAGGCCCGGCGAGGATCGACGTCTCGTTGAGCCCGAGTTGCCGATGGAGCACGCCGCCGCCGCGATGCAACTCGCACTCGAAGAGCAGATGATCGATGAGCCGAAACCGCCCCGTACCGATCTCGGCGAGCGCCGCGGCGACCTCGTCCCGCGACACGTCGGCCAAAAACCCGAGCGTGCCGAGGTTCACGCCGAGCACGGGCAGCTGGCGATAGCCCATCCACCGCGCCGTCCGCAGGATCGAGCCGTCGCCGCCGAGCACCACGACGAGATCCGCCGCCGGCATCCCGTCCGCCTCGAACCGCCCCTCGCCCCACTCGTCTCGCGGCGCGATCCGGCGGGCGACGACCTCGTGGCCCCCGGCCGCCAGCAGTGCCGCCACCCGGTCGGCCTCGTGCTCCACGCCCGCGAGCCCGCCGGGCCCCACGAGAATGCACCCTAGCCCTGTGGTGGCGCGGCCGGGATGGAGCGTGGAAGATGTCATGCGGGTGTGCTGACTCGTGACGGCAGGTCGGGGTTGCCCCAGCCGTGTCGTCGGACGCTCGCTGCGGGCATCTTGCCCTTCGCTCGCTCGATGCTGCCCGCGCTTCGGCATCCTGCCTCCGCTGGTCAGCAACGCCGACGCCCCGGCTGGGGAAACCTCTCCAAGAGTCCGGTCTGATTCGGATGAGGCAGACGCCGTACGCACCGCATATGTATACGGCATCAGTGGCCGTTCACGGGAGGGCAGACGGAGCGTTTCCCGCCGGCTGACCGAAGCCCTGTCGTTCAGCCTCCTCTCACACCCCTCGGTTTCTCGAGGGATTACCGCGTGGTGCCGGCGACCGGGGCGCGGCCGGCGAGGCGGCGGCAGGTGGCGGCGATGCCGGAGGCGTCGAGCCCGAGGTCGGCGAGGAGTTCGCCCCGCTCGCCGTGCTCCACGAACTGGTCGGGCAGGCCGAGCCGCACGATCGGACCGTGGGGCCGCGGCTCGGCGGAACGACAGGCGGCGTCGTTGACGGCCTCGAGCACGGCGCTGCCGAAGCCCGTCTGCAAGGCGTTCTCCTCGATCGTGACCGTCCAGGGAGACGACTCGATCCGCTCGAGCAGGAGCCCCGTGTCGAGCGGCTTCACGAACCGCGCGTTGATGACGGCCACGTCGAGGCCCTCCTCGCGGAGCGTGGCGGCCGTCTTGATCGCCTCGCCGAGCAGCGTGCCGCAGGCCACGATCAGGCCGTCATGGCCGTCGGTGACGAGCTCCGACTGGCCGAGTTCGATCGGGGTGCGTGGTCCGGCCTGGGTTTCCACCACGGCCTTCGGGTAGCGGATCGCGACCGGGCCGTCGTGCGTGAGCGCCCAGTCGAGCATGGCCGGCAGGTCGTGCTCGTCGCCCGGTGCGAGCACCACCATGTTGGGGAACAGCCGCAGGTAACCGAGGTCGTAGCTGCCGTGGTGGGTCGGGCCGTCGGGGCCGGTGAGGCCGGCGCGGTCGAGCATGAACACGACCGGCAGGTTTTGCAGGCAGACCTCCTGGAAGATCTGGTCGAACGACCGCTGGAGGAACGTGCTGTAGATGTCGACGATCGGCCGCACGCCCACCTTCGCCTGGCCGGCCGCGAAGGCCACGGCGTGGGACTCGCAGATGCCCACGTCGAAGAACCGCGCCGGGAACTCCTCGCGGACCTTCTCCAGCTTGTTGCCCTGGCACATCGCGGCGGTGAGCACGGTCACCCGCTCGTCGCGGCGCATGCAATCGGCGATCGCCGTCGAGGCTGCGTCGGTGTAGGCCCGGGCCGACGACTTCTTGATCGACACGATGCAGTCGTCGTCACACTCGAACGGGGCCGGAGTGTGGAAGAACACCGGGTCGGCCTCGGCCGGCTTGAAACCGTGCCCCTTCTCGGTGAGCACGTGGAGCAGGATCGGCCCCTCCTCGTCCTTCACGAGTTCCAGGTAGCGGATCAGACCCGGGAGCGAATGGCCTTCGACGGGGCCGAAGTAGCGGACGCCGAGCGCCTCGAAGAGCGCGCCGCCGTGGAGCGTGGTCTTGATGGAGTCCTTGACGGTGCCGAGCATCCGCTCCATCGACTCGCCCACCATCGGCACGCCCTTGATGATCTCCGTGGCCTGGTTCTTGAGGCCGCGGTACCAGGGGTTGGTGCGGACGACATCGAGGTATTCCGCGAGGGCGCCGACCCGCGGGCAGATCGACATCTTGTTGTCGTTGAGGATGATCAGGAGCCGCTTCTTGAGGAAGCCGGCGTTGTTGAGCGCCTCGAAGACGATGCCGGAGGGGAGGGCGCCGTCTCCGATCACGGCCACGGAGTGCCGGTCGGCGCGGCCGAGCAGGTCGTCGCCGCTGGCGAGTCCGAGGGCCGTCGAGACGCTCGAGCCGGCATGCCCGGTCATGAACAGGTCGTAGTCGCTCTCCGCCGGGTTGGGGTAGCCCATCAGGCCCCCCTTCGTGCGAATCGAGCCGAACCGGGCGAATCGGCCCGTGATCAGCTTGTGGGGATAGATCTGGTGGCCCGTATCCCAGATGAGCCGGTCGCGACTGAAGTCGAACACGCGGTGCAGCGCGAGGCACAGCTCGACGACGCCGAGATTCGAGGCGAAGTGGGCCGTCCGCGTGCCGGCCACTTCCGTGAGCGCCCGCCGCATTTCGCCGGCGAGCTGCTCCAGTTGCGGGAGCGACAGCTTCTGCAGGTCGTGCGGCGAGTCGATCGTGGGAAGAATGTCGCTCATCGGTCGTCCTGTGGCTGGCGTCGCGGCGAACGTGGCCGACGCCCCTCAAATCCTAGCCGTTAATGGTTTCTCGTCACGATCCAGCGGGCGAGGCCCGCGAGTTCCGCGGCCCCCGGGCCGAGTTCGGCGGCTGCCGCCGCGGCGTCGGCCGACAGCGACCGGGCCCGGTCGCGGGCGGCGGCGACGCCCATCACGGTCGGAAACGTGAGCTTGCCGCGGCCGGCGTCCTTGCCCGCCCGCTTCCCCATGGCGGCCTCGTCGCCTTCGGCGTCGAGCAGGTCGTCGGCGATCTGGAAGGCGACGCCGAACGCCTGGCCGAACCGCCTCAAGAGGTCGAGCCGCCGGCGATCGGCCTCCGCCGCCAGGCCGCCCAGTTCGACCGCGGCGAGGAACAGACAGCCCGTCTTGCGGCGGTTAATCCGATCCATCCAGGCGAGTTGGTCGGCGACCGGCGCCGCGGCGACGTCGGGCATCCAGCCCCTCTCGGCGGCGAGGTCGTCGGCCTGACCACCGACGAGCGCCTCGGCGCCGGAGGCCTGCGCGAGCACGGCACAGGCCCGCGCGGCGCAGGTGGCCGGGAGTTGCGTGGCCAGCAGTTCGAAGGCACGGGCCTGGAGGGCGTCGCCGCAGAGAATCGCCGTGGCCTCGTCGAAGGCCCGATGGCAGGTCGGGCGTCCGCGGCGGAGATCGTCGTCGTCCATCGCCGGCAGGTCGTCATGCACGAGCGAGTAGGCGTGGATCAGTTCCACGGCGACGGCGGCCGGGGCGGCGGTCTCCCAGGCCGTTTCCCGCGGCCCGCAGGCCTGGGCCGCCCACAGCACGAGCGCCGGCCGCAGCCGCTTGCCGGGGGCGAGCACCGCATACCGCATCGAGTCGGCCAGCCGCGCCGCCGCCTCGGCCGAAAAAGCCAGGGCGGCCTCGAGCCGCGGCTCGATGAACCCGCGGACGCGGGCGAGCGCGTGCGTCACGTCGACGTCGAGTGCGTCCGCACAGCCCGTCGCCGTTCCGCTCGACACCGAACAGCTTGCCATGCTGGCGCCCGCAGGACGACGAAAACCAGGCGCCGCTGCGCCGACGAGCGAAAAGTTTATGCCTCGGCAGAGGCATCGTCCATCCCGGGCAGGCTCTTGGAGCGGGCCGTGGCCGTTCGGCCGCCGCGGGCACCGCGGGTTCGTGCCGACTGGGTCGAGTCTGACGCCGTGGCGGCGGCCTCGTCACCCGCTCCGTGCCGCTCGGGGGAGGAGGGTTCGACGATCGGCCGGCCTTCCTCGTCGATCCGCACGAGCACGCTCACCCGCCTTTCCACCGCCGCCAGTTCCGCGTGCAGTTGCTTGAGGACGTTCACACCGCGTTCGTAGGCGGCGATCGAATCGGAGAGTCCGAGGCTGCCCGATTCGAGACGGGCGACGATCTCGCCGAGCTGCGCGAGCCCGGCCTCGAACGTCACGACCTGCGGTTCGGACGGGGCGGAAGCCGCGTCAGCGTCGGATGTCATCCGTCAGGATCCTTTCGAGTCGGCTCGCGACGCGGCCATCGGCGAGCTGGGTGATGAGCGTGTCGCCGGCGGCAAGTCCGGCGATCGACCGCAGCGGGGTGTCGTCCCCCTCCTGCCACGTGACCGACCAGCCGCGGGCCAGGAGATGCAGAGGGCTGCCGGCTTCGAGGCGGCCCGCCGCCGCGGCGAGCCGTTCGCGGCCGCGTTCAACCGTCGCCGTGCCGAGCCGACGGAGACGCAGCGCATGCTGATCGAGCAGTGTCCGCCGGTCGCCGATCAGGCGGCCCGGATCGGCGAAGGTCCGCGACCGGGCCAGTTGCAGCACCCGCTCCCGGGCGAGATCCACGCGGCGACCGAGCCCCGCCTGCAGCCGCAGGCCCAGCGTCGCGACGGCCGCCGCGAGCTGTCGGGCATCGGGCGACAGCTTCACCGCGGCGTCGGTGGGCGTAAGCGCCCTGAGGTCGGCGGCCAGATCGCTGAGCGAGACGTCGATCTCGTGTCCCACGCCCGATACGACCGGAATCGGCGAGGCGGCCACGGCGCGGACGAGCACCTCCTCGTTGAAGGCCCAGAGATCCTCGAGGCTGCCTCCGCCGCGAATCAGGGCGATCACATCGACCGCAGGCGTGAGCCGGATCGCGGCGGCCAGACCGGCGGCCAGTTCCTCGGCGGCCCCCGCCCCCTGCACCCGTGACGGGATCACGACCACCTCGGCGCCGCGCCACCGCGCGAAGAGCGTGGTGAGGAAGTCGGCGATCGCGGCGCCGCCGGGGCTCGTCACCAGCGCGATGCGGCGCGGAAACGCCGGGATCGGACGCTTCCGTTCCCGGGCGAACAGGCCCTCGGCTTCGAGGGCGGCGAGCAGCCGGCGGAGCCGGGCCTCGAGCGCGCCGGTGCCGAGGGCGTGGAGCCGGTCGATCGTGAGCTGGTAGGTGCCCCGCGGCGGATAGACCTCGATCCGTCCGTGGCAGACCACCTCCAGGCCGTCGGATGGCTCGATCGCCAACTGGTTCACGGTCGTCCGCCAGATCACCCCGCGGAGCAGGGCCGACTCGTCCTTGAGCGACAGGTAGACGTGCCCCGACGAGGCGCGGGTCAGGTTCGAGATCTCGCCCGTCACCCACACGTCGGCGAACCTTCCCTCCAGTTGCTCCTTGATGCGGGCGGTCACCTCCGCCACGGTCGGCGCGTCGGCGGGCGGGCTACGGCTGTCGGCACTGCGGGTGACCATGGTTCGCCAATGTAGCACGGCCCGCTAGGATGGGGCCCGCACCACGCCCCTGGAGGCCGCATGGCCGTCGTTCCTTCCGCGCCCGCATCCGCCACGTCCACCGCCGCCGGATCGACGGCCTCGCAGGGCGCGCTGCTCATCGTGTTCCTCACGGTGTTCATCGACCTGCTCGGCTTCGGCATCGTGCTCCCCGTGATGCCGCGGCAGGCGGAGCCCTATCTCGCCGCGCTCGGTCTCGCGCCGCTCGTCGGCGGCATCGTGATCGGCCTGTTGTTCTCCTCGTTTTCGCTGATGCAGTTTCTCGTCAGCCCCTGGTGGGGCCGGCTCTCCGATCGCTACGGCCGGCGGCCGATGCTGCTCGTGAGCCTCGCCGGGTCGGTCGTGTTTTATGCGGTCTACGCCTGCGCCGTGCTGATTCCGCCCGAGCGGGCGGCCCTCGCGCTCGGCCTGATGATGCTCTCGCGAATCGGCGCGGGCATCGCCGGTGCGAGCGTCGGCACCGCGGCTGCCGTGATCGCCGACTGCACGACGCCGGAGAACCGGGCCCGGGGCATGGCGCTGATCGGGATCGCCTTTGGTGCCGGCTTCACGCTCGGCCCGCTGATCGCCTACTTCGGCCTGGCCGTCTTCGATCGCCAGCCGTGGGGCGTGGGGGCGATCGCGTCGCTGCTGTCGCTCGTGGCCTTCCTGCTCGCCCTGTTCGTGTTTCGGGAGACCCGCCGGCCGGGCAGCCACGCCGCCAAGGAGCGGCCCAACGCGGCCCGTGCGGCGGCCGTCCTGCGGATGCCTTCGGTCGGCGTGCTCGTGCTCATCTATTTCCTGGCGATCGTCGCCTTCGCCAACTTCGAGGCCACGCTCGCCAGGCTCACCGAGTCGGCCTTCGGCATGAGCGACGACGACAACTTCCTCGTCTTCGCCTTCATCGGTTTCATGCTCCTGCTCGCCGGCGGCGGCTACCGGCCGCTCGCCAAACGACTCTCGGAGACGCAGCTCCTCGCCGGCGGCGTGGGCCTCATGATCCTGGGGCTCACCGGACTCGGCATCGTGGCCTGGATGCTCTGCGGCCGGGTCCAGACCGCGCCGGCCGTCGCTGGCTGGGTGAAAACCCTGTTCTATGCCGCGTCGGCCGTCGCGGTCGCGGGGTTCGCCTGCGTCAACCCCTCGGTGTCTGCCCTGATCTCGAAGCGGGCCGATCCGGCGCGGCAGGGGGAGGTCCTGGGGGTCAATCAGTCGTTCGCCTCGCTCGGCCGGATCGTCGGCCCGTTCCTGGGCTCGATCCTGTTCGCAGCGCACGCATCACATACGCTTCCATTCGTGGCCGCCGTGGCGATCCTCGCCGGCGTCGCCCTGCTGCTGCCCCGACTCGGCTTGCGGCCATCGAAGCCCTGAACGGAAGCGGGGGGATGACGCCGCATCCAAACGAGCCGGCGATGCACGCGGCCGGGTCGCGTCCTACAATGCCCTGATGTCGTCCGCAAACGCCTGCCCCGGTGCCCCGTCTCTCCCGCGTCCCGGGTGTGGGCTGCTGGTCGTCGGGCATGGTACGGCCGATCCGGTCGGTGCGGGCGAGGCGGAGACGGTCACGCGACACGTCGCCGCCATGCTGCCCGATGTGCCGGTGGAACTCGGCTACCTGGAGGTGATCGAGCCCTCGATCGCTGTCGCCCTGAACCGGCTCGTGGCCCGCGGCTGCCGTGAGCTGGTGGCGATGCCGCTGTTGCTGTTCACCGCGGGGCACGCGCGGCGGGACGTGCCCGAGGCCCTTGCCGCAGCCGCCGAGGCGGCCGGCGTCGCGTTCCGGATGGCCGAGCCGTTCGGGATCCATCCCGAGATCGTGGCTCTGTCACGCCGGAGGCGTGAGGAGGCATGTGCCGGAATCGCCGATGCCGCCGGGGAGCGGGCGGTGCTCGTGATGGTGGGGCGGGGAGCCAGCGACCCCGAGACACCCGCGCAACTGCGGGCCTTCACCGCCGCGACGCTCGACCAGGCGGATGCCGGACGGTTCGTGGCCGTGGAGCAGGGATTCGTCGCCGCCGCCAGGCCGCCGCTCGACGAGGCCGTGGCGACGGCGACCGAGCGGGCCGCGGCCCTCGGTGCGGGCCGGATCGTCGTCCAGCCGCACCTTCTGTTCAGTGGCCACGTAGAACGTCAGGTCGCCGCTGCGGTCGACCGGGGCAGGCGGCTGGCACCGCACCTCGAATGGCTGCAGGTCGATCGGCTCGGTGCCGATGCGGCGGTGGCACGGGCCGTCGTGCACAGGGCTGTGGAAGCTGCGGCCTTCGCGGAGGCGGGACCGGAGAGCCTGTCTCGCCAAGCCTGAGCCGAGTCGTCACAATGCCGGGGTTCGGGTCGAGTCGTTTCAGAAGGAGCCAGACCGTGAGTTGCAACCTCCAGGTGGTCGGGATCGACGGCGCCGCGCTGCGGCGCCATGGCCGGCAGGCCACGACGTGGACGACGGCGGTGTTGGCGGCGGTCGCGTTCGCCGCGTTGGCCGGCCGGCCGGTGGCCGCCGAGCAGCCGCCCGCGGGCAGCCCCAAGCCCGGTGCGAACGATCCCCACATCGCGAAGGCGGTGCGTCGGCACCTCGAAAGCGAACACTTTCTCAAGCAGCCGATCAACGATGCGATGGCTCACCGGTGGTTCGACGCCTTCCTCGAGGCGCTCGATCCGATGAAGATCTATCTGATGCAGAGCGACGTCGATTCGTTCATGCAGCAGCGGGACTCGCTCGACGATCTCGTGAAGCGGGGCGACGTGAGCTTCGCCTACCAGGTGTGCGACCGGTTCCTGCAGCGGGTGGACTCGCGGTTGCCGCTGATCGAGCGGCTCCTGAACACGCCCCACGACTTCACCGCGCCCGAGTCGATCGTCATCGACCGCAAGGCGACCCGGTGGGCGAAGACCGAGGCCGAGGCAGAGGATCTGTGGCGGCGGCGGATCAAGTACGAACTGCTCGTGCAGAAGATGGAGAAGACGTCCCCCGAGGAGGCCAGGGAAAAGCTGCTCCGGCGTTACCGCAGCTTCGCCAAGCGGATGCACCAGATGACGGGCGACGAGCTGCTCGAGACCTATCTCTCGTCGCTCACCGGCAGCTTCGACCCCCACACGAGCTTCATGTCACCCGGCACGCTCGAGAACTTCGAGATCGGGATGCGGCTCCAGCTCGACGGCATCGGCGCCCAGCTCAAGGGCGAGGACGGCTACACCACGATCATGGAACTCACGCCGGGTGGTGCCGCCGACAAGGACGGCCGGCTCAAGGCGAAGGATCGGATCGTGGGCGTGGGGCAGGGCACCGACGGTGAGATCGTGGATACCGTGGACATGAATCTCAACGAGGTCGTCAAGCTCATCCGCGGCAAGCGGGGCACGATCGTTCGGCTCAAGGTGATCCCGGTCGGGCAGACCGTGCCCACGATCTACGACATCACGCGGGCCAAGATCGAGCTCAAGGATGCCGAAGCCCGCGGCGAGGTGATCGAGCACGGCAAAAAAGCAGACGGCTCGCCGTACCGGATCGGCGTGATCAACCTCCCGAGCTTCTACATGGACATGGCCGCCGCCCAGCAGGGACAGGCGGAGTACAAGAGCAGCACCCGCGACTGCAAGCGGCTCCTCGACGAGTTCCGCCAACAGGGCGTCGACTGCGTGGTGCTCGACCTGCGGCACAACGGCGGTGGCTCGCTGCCCGAGGCGATCAAGCTCACCGGCCTGTTCATCGACAAGGGGCCGGTGGTGCAGATCAAGGACGCCGACAAGCAGGTGCGGCCCTACGACGACGTCGATCCGGGGGTGGCCTGGGACGGCCCGCTCGTGGTGCTTACCAACAAGTTCAGCGCCAGTGCCAGCGAGATCCTCGCCGGGGCGATCCAGGACTACCACCGCGGCCTGATCATCGGCGACGAGGCGACGCACGGCAAAGGCACGGTGCAGAGCCTGCTCGACCTCGGCCGCCAGCTGTTTCAGCGGTACGACAACTCTCCGTCGCTCGGGGCGATCAAGATCACGATGCAGCAGTTCTACCGGCCGAGCGGAGCGAGCACGCAGCTCGAGGGCGTGAAGAGCGACGTCGTGTTGCCGAGTCTCACCACGCACCTGCCGGTGGGCGAGGGCGATCTCGACCATGCGATTCCGTTCGACAAGGTGCCGCAGGCCGGCTACCAGTCCACCGGCCGGGTCAACGAGGCCCTGCTGGCCCAGCTGCGGGCCCGGTCGGCCGAGCGGGTGGGTGGCAACGCCGACTTCGGCAAGCTTGCGGGCGACGTCGCCCGCTACAAGAAGCGAAAGGACGAGAAGACGATCTCGCTGGTCGAGAGCGAGTTCGCGGCCCAGTGGAACGAAGGCAAGGCCGCCGAGGACGAGGAGGAAAAGAAGCTCGAGGAACTGGAGGCCCAGAAGCGGCCCGTCGTCCGTCGCGATTACTACTTCGACGAGGCGATGAACGTGACGGTGGATTTCCTGCAGGCGACCGGCAAGCCGGGAGTCGCCGTACCGGCGCCCGCCAACGCGATCGCCCCGCGTCAGAGCGCGGAAGTCGTGCGTCCCGCGGTGCCCACGCCGTAGGCCGCGACGTGCAAGCCCTGAGCGCGAGCGAGGGGATCCAGCGGCGCTACGGGCGGACTGCGAGTGAGTCGGGGTGATCGAGCGCGATCCCGAGATCGCGGAAGAGCAGCGCCGGGTTCACCCGCTTGTCGGCGCCGCGGACTCGCGGGGCCGCCGGATCCCACGTCGGCCTGGGGCAGCCGGTGACGGCGGCGAGCCTGCCATACCAGTCGCGGCGAAGCACGGGTCGGCCGTCCGACACGACGTAGAGCGGCTGCGGCACCGGAGCATCGGCGACGGCACACACGATCCGGGCCGCGTCATCGACGTGGATCAGATTGAGCCAGGTGTCGGGATCGGCGGCGATCGGCCGGCCGGCGCGAAGATCGTCGAGACGCGGCATCCGCCCGGGTCCGTAGAGTCCGGCGAACCGCAGGGCCACACCCGGGCCGGCTGCATGGCCATGCAGGAGCCGTTCGGCCTCGACGAGCACGGCCCCCGCCTCGCGCCCGGGATTCGGCGGCGTCTGCTCATCCACCTCGCCCCCGGCCTCGTCGCCCCACACCCCGGTCGAACTCGAAAGAATCACCCGCGGCCGGATGGCGTCTGCACCGCGCCGCGCGAGTGCATCCAGCAGCCGCCCAAAGCCCCCGACATGCACATCGCGATGCGTCCGGCCGGCGGCCCGATCGAAACCCACCGCCCAGAACACGGTCTCGAGCGGCGGCAGCTCCTCGAGCCACCGCGTCGCCCCGGCGGCGGTCACATCGGCCACGATCGGCTCGATTCCAGCCGCCTCCAGCTCCCGCGCTCTCGCCTCCCGCCGCGTCACCCCGAGCACCCGCACGCCGGCAGCGACCCACCGCCGCGCCACGCGTTCCCCGAGATACCCGCACCCCACCACCAGCCGCGTCCGCCGGCGGCTTTCGGAGGAAACATTTTCCGAAACATGCTCAGCCACGCGCAATGCCTCCGACCCAAGACGAATCGTAAAACTGACATCCAAACCGGGAGGCGACGGGACTGCCCATGCCCCGAGAGCCGGCGTTGGCGGCAAGCGCAGGCAGGATGCCGAAGCGCCGCCGCCATCGAGCGAGCGAAGGGCATGGATGCCCGAAGCGAGCGTCCGGCGACGGGGCGCGGGCAGTCCCGTCGCCGGCGCGCGCATGCCAGGGAGTGGCACCCGTGGAGGTCATTCGTCGAGCGCCCCCGGACGACCACCGCCGCCGGACGCGGCCTGACCTTCCATCCATGAGGCCAGTACCACCTGCGCCGCCACCGCATCCGCCCGCTCCTTCTTCCGGCCGCGGGTGAGTCCCACGCCCGCGAGCATGCCGGCCGCCTCCTTGGAGCTGTAGCGCTCGTCGTGAAAGGCCACGGGCAGCCCGGTGGTCCGGCCCAGCCAGGCCCCGAACCGCTCCGCCTCGAGGCTCATGTCACTGTCGCTGCCGTCGGCGTGCACGGGCAGGCCCACGACGAAGCCCACGAGCGACTCGTCGGCCGCGAGCGTGCGGAAGAAGGCCGCATCGGCAACGCGATCCCCCGTGGTCTCGTGGATGCACAATGGGCTGGCGAGAATCCTCAGGGCGTCGCAGACGGCGATGCCGATCCGGCGGCGTCCGTAATCGACGCCGGCCACCCGGCCTGCAGGGATCGGTGCCGAGACGGGGGCGGTCATTCTGCGTCCGCTGCCGACGGTGCTGCGGCCGGTCCGCGGGGTCCCTGCTGCGGCAGTTCGGGAAACCGCCCCGTCTGCAGGAACTCGGCCGTGGCCCGCTGCACGGCGGCATCCCTCATCATCGCTGCGTGGTGCACCGGCACGACGACAAAGTCGCTGGCACCTGGAAGCCGCGTTTCCGCGACCCGCACGACCGCGTCATCGTCGCCTTCGAGGAGCAGGCTGTAGCCCGCGTCGTCGCCGCGGCCACCGGCCACGATGCCGAAGTCGCAGGTGGGCACCGCGAGGCTCGGCGCGACCCGCGGCCAGTCGACCACGAGGTCGCGGGAGGCGCCCTCGGCGAGCGAGGCGAGGCCCCAGATCCGCGCGGCCATCCGGGCGAGGTCGGAGCCCTGATTGGGCGGGCCGAGCATCACCATGCGGCGGGTGCGGGCCAGGTCACGGGCGGCAGCGAGGGCCATCCAGCGGCGGACGACGAGATTGCCCAGGCTGTGGCCCACGAACGAGAGCGTCTCGGCATGCGGCAGGTGGGAGACGACGGCGTCGAGGGCCCGGCCGTGGGCATCGATGTCGGCCTTCACGCTCGCATACCCGAACGTGAGCACCGTCGCATCGAGGGCCGTACGAAGGTGCTTCGCCAGCGGTGCCATCGAGTCACGGCCCTCGCCGAGGCCATGCAGCAGGATCACGGTATGACCGCTGACCGGGGCGACGCGCCCCGACCGTTCCAATGCGGCGAACGCCGTCTCGCAATCGCCGCGGGTTCCCTCGTGAACGACCCGCTCGTCGGGATCGAGGATCCGGCAGGCATCCCCCCGCGGAACGGCCTGCGGGCGGTGCTGCAGTCGCCAGTCGTGCCGCACGAGCTCGTCGGTCCACTCGAGCGCCTCGCGAGACCGCCTGAACCGTTCGATCCAGTCGGCATCCCGCTGCGGCACCTCGTCGCCGAGCGCGGCGCCGCACAGGGCGGCGACGACGCACAGCCAGAGCGGCGGTCGCATGGTCACAGATACTCGTTCCATCCGCGGGCCTCGAGTTCCGCCACGATCTTCCGCACAGCCTCCTCGTGCGTCCGTTCCGCGACGAGCGTGGCGTCGGGCGTGTGCACCACCAGCATATTCACGAGCCCCATGGTGACGACCAGATGGCCGTCGCCGGCATGGACGATCGTGCCCGTCGAGTCGATGCCCAGGTGGCGGCCCACGATCGTGTTGCCCTGCTCGTCGACTCCCCGCTGGCGGGCCACGGCCGACCAGCCGCCGAGGTCGTCCCAGGTGAACGGCGCCTCGATCACGGCCACGTCGGTGGCATGCTCGAGCACGGCGTAGTCGATCGATATCCCCTTGATCGCCGCGAACTCGGCGGCGAAGACGTCGTCGCGGCGGGATGTGTCCCAGGCGGCGGCGATCCGCTCGAGCCGCTGGAGCATGTCGGGCTGCCGTGCGGCGAGGGCGGCGAGGATCGTCTTCGCCTTCCAGACGAAGATTCCGGCGTTCCAAAGATAGGTACCGGCGGCGAGATACTCGCGGGCGACGCTCGCCGGCGGCTTCTCGCGGAACCTCGCCACGGCGTGGGCCGGGGCATCGCCGGGCCCGGCCGCGAGCGGCTCTCCCTGCTGGATGTAGCCGAAGCCTTCGGCGGGGTAGGTGGGCCGGATGCCGAACGTGACCAGGCGACCGGGCCGTGCCTCGACGAGCGCCGCAGCCTGGCGGATCGCGGCCTGGAATGTCTCGGACGGCCGGATGACGTGGTCGGACGGCATGACCGCCATCGTGGCGTCGGGGTCGTGCCGCGAGACGAGCAGGGCGGCCAGGCCGATGCACGGGGCGGTGTCGCGTTTGCAGGGCTCGCCGACGAGCCCCGACTCGGGCACCTGGGGCAACTGGCGGCGGGCGGCCTCCAGCAGCCGGGCCGACGTGACCACGAGGATCCGGTCGGCGGGCACGAGGCCCTGGAGCCGAGCGGCAGTGTCTTCGAGCAACGTCCGCTCGCCCGCGAGCGGCAGCAGCTGCTTCGGCAGGGCCGTCCGACTCGCCGGCCAAAACCGCGTGCCCGAGCCACCCGCCATCACGATCGCATGGAGCATCACGACCTCGACGATTGAAGATGCGGCATCATCCGCCGCGAACCCAGATCCAGAGCAGAAAGCACAACAGCGGAAACCCGCCGAAGATCAGCCCGTAGGTGAAGAGCGTCGTCCAGATGTGTTTCGGCCAGCGAGCCATGCAGGATACCGTACCTTGTGTAAGCGGAGTGATGGTCAGGACGCGGCGGTATGGCCCCCCACGCGGGCCAGAATGTCGACGGGAACCTCGAGCGGTTCCTCGGCCGGTTCGGCGAGCCGGCATTCGACCCGCACGCCCCACGGCAGCACTTCGGCCACCGCGACGGTGACCTCCACGCCGTCGTAGGAGGTGGTCGCCTCGACCTCAGGCGTTGCGGCGAACGCCGGGCAGAAACCGATATGACCGGCGGCGGCGCGGGCCCCTGCCGGAACGGAGACTGCGAGTCGCCCGCGAACACAGTCTCCGCCCGCGGGAAGCTCGTATCGTTCGTACCGCTGCCGGAGGCTTCCCGGCAGCTTCCGCCGCCGTCGTGGCGGTCGTGGCGGTCGTGTCGTCGCGGCCGATACGGCTGATGGAGCGGGCCGACAGCCACGCGGCGCGGGCCACGCCACGGCCGTTCCCGGCAGTGGTCGCAGGAACACGGCCAGCGCGGCCGCCAGGGCGATGGCGGCCGCCGCCCACGAGCCGATGGTCGCGGCCGGCGGGATGGCGAGCGCGAGCACGCCAAGAAGCATGCCGATCCGCGCACTCAGCGGACCGGCACGGCTGGCTGCGAATCCCTGGCCGAGATCGGAGACGACCACGAACAGCGTGCCCGCCATGACGGCGGCGAGCAGCACGAGCGGCGGCGCGGTGTCGAGCGACAGGGAGAGGCGCCGGAGCACGAGCAGGCCCCCGCCGGCGGCGGCAGTGCCCGCCGCGATCGCGGCACAGCCGCGAACGAGCAGGTCGGCGAGTTCGTGCATCCCGCCGCCGATCGCCACGTCGGCCGGGCGGGCAGGGCCCGCCACGACTCGGCGCAACGACGACAGTCGGGTGCTCGGCATGCAGTCGGCCTACTCCGCTCAGCCGACGGCCGCGGTCGAACCGGCCGCCTCGGCCAGCGCTGCGGCACGATCCGTCTTCTCCCACGAGAAGCCGTCACGGCCGAAGTGGCCACCGGCCGCGGTCGTGCGGTAGATCGGCCGCCGCAGGTCGAGGTAGTCGATGATGCCCCGGGGCGTGAGTGGGAAGAACTCGCGGACGACCTCGCAGAGCCGCTCGTCCTCCACCTTGCCCGTGCCTTCGGTGTCGACGTGCACGCTCACCGGCTCGCTCACGCCGATCGCATAGGCGAGCTGCACCTCGCAGCGGTCGGCGAGGCCGGCGGCCACGATGTTCTTGGCGACGTGGCGGGCCATGTAGGCGGCGCTGCGGTCGACCTTCGTCGGATCCTTGCCCGAGAAGGCGCCGCCGCCGTGGCGACCCCAGCCGCCGTAGGTGTCGACGATGATCTTCCGGCCGGTGAGGCCGCAGTCGCCGTGCGGGCCGCCCACCACGAACCGCCCCGTGGGGTTGACGTGGTAGGTGACGTTTGACGTGTCGAGGTTCTTGGGCAGCAGCGGCTTGATGATCTTCTCGACGATGAACTTCCGGATCTCGTCGTTCGAGACGTGGGGCGCGTGCTGCGTCGAGACGACGACCGTGTCGATCCGAACGGGTTTGTCGCCCTCGTACTCCACCGTCACCTGGCTCTTCGAGTCGGGGCGGAGCCAGTCGACCTCCTTCTTTTGCCGCGCCTCGGTGAGCCGGTTGAGGATCCGGTGCGAGAGGGCGATCGGCAGCGGCATCATCTCGGGTGTCTCGTTGCAGGCGTAGCCGAACATGAGGCCCTGGTCACCGGCGCCGATGTCCTTGCCCTTCGAATCGTCTTCGTTGACGCCCATGGCGATGTCGCCCGACTGCTTGCCTACGGCCACGAGCACGGAGCAGGTGTCGGCGGCGATGCCCATCTCGTCGTCCGTGTAGCCGACGTCGCGGATCACGTTGCGGACCACCTGCTGGTAGTCGATGGTGCCCTTCGAGGTGATCTCGCCGGCGATCACGGCCAGGCCGGTGGTGACCATCGTTTCGCAGGCGACGCGGCTGCGGGGATCCTGGGCAAGGTAGGCGTCGAGCACGCCGTCGGAGATCTGGTCGGCCAACTTGTCGGGGTGGCCCATGCTGACGGACTCACTCGTGAATAAATACTTGCCTTGTGCCACTGCTGGTGCCTCGTGCCTGAGGAAGAGGATCGATGACGGTAGGTCCGGCAGCCGGACCTCGAATTCCCGCGATTATCCGGGTTCGGACGGGAGTCGGCAACTGGTGTCCCTGAACCGCGGGTGCGAGGGCTTCCGGCCCTCCGCTCGCTTCACCGCCGTCTCGATCGGCAGTTCGGCGTGCGGGGCTCCGGGCGGCCGTGAGGCCGCTCCCGCACCCCGTCGCACTCCAATCAAACCGGACGCGGGGGGAACGAATTCCCGCGGCGGCAGCGTGGAGTCCCCGGCGCGCAATTCGCTGGGAACCCGTCTCCGCCGGAGCGTATACTTTTGCATGTCAGACTCGGATGTCGTCGCCGTTTCCGCCGTCGGGAATTCCCTGCGGTCGGAGGCCGTGGCGGACCGGAGCCTCCCATCATCGGCACCGCAGGCACGGCGGGCGAGAATGTCGCATCCTTTTTCTTCAAGCGGCTTTGCAAGCGGCTTTTCAGGCAGGAAGATCCCTGCCCGGCGAGGACGACCCCGTCAGATCGCTCGGGGCTCCGACGGCCGTTCGGTGGGCGTCCGGCGGCATGAATCGCGGCTCGACGTGCAGCCGCTCGAGCCGCGCCTGGCTCTGGCTGGAACGAGCCTCGGATCCGTCGCTACGGCCGCCCGTGCCGCCGATCTCACGCCCCCGCTCGTCGCGTCACTGACGCCTCCGGCCGCGAAGTCGTACGGCCTCGGTGGCGTGCTGTCGTTTCGGGTGAATTTCAGCGAAAAGGTCGTGGCCACCGGAACCCCCACGCTGCCTGTGGAAATCGGCGGAAGCGTGCGTGCCGCAGCCTGGAACGGGCTGGGCAGCGGTTCGAAATCGCTCACGTTCACGACCTCGGTGCAGGCCGGTGATATCGACGGCAACGGCCTGCGCATCGCCGGCCCGATCGAGTTCGTCGGTGCGGCTGCGATCAAGGACGCGGCGGGCAACTCGCTGAATCCGGCGATCCCGGCGCGGTTTCAGTCCCACCCGAAAGTGACCGTCGATGCCGTCGCTCCGACGATCGCATCGGTCGGCACGCCCGCCATCGCTCCGAATGCGGCGGCGTTGACGGTGACCTTCACCGAAACCGTGGCCGTCGTCGGCAAGCCCTTCGTGCCGTTCACCGTCAACGGCGCCGCCCGGCAATTGTCCTATGCATCCGGGTCGGGCACGACGACACTGACCTTCCGTTACAAGGCGGCCAGAGGGGAAGTGCTCACCGCACCCGGTGTCTCGATCCCGCAGGACGTGCAGGTCGTGCTTCCGGCCAAGGCCGCGATCCGCGACAAGGCGCAAAACGCCCTGGCGGCGACGATCGCGCCGCCGCCCGTGCCGCTTTCCCAGGTGGTCGACGGCTTTCTGGGTGCGACCGTCAGGCAGCTCGTCCTCGATCAGCCGCAGCCCCTGACGGAAGGTGTTTCGCCTGGGGCGGCGGTGGGAGTTTTCTCGACGATCGATTGCAAGCCCGGCGCCACGTTCACCTACGAACTCGTGCCCGGAGTCGGCGCCGCCGACAACGACGCGTTCGCGATCCTGAACGATCGGCTCGTCACGACCCGGCCGATCGATTTCGAAACGCAGGCGACCCGTTCGATCCGCGTGCGTTCCACCGACCAGGCCGGCGTCGCCGTCGAACGCGGCTTCGTGTTGGCGGTCACGGATGTCAATGAAGCCCCGGTCGCCCTCGCGATTTCGACCACCGCCCTGATCACGGGCCAGCCCGCGGGCTCCCTCGTCGCCATGTTGACCACGAGTGATCCGGACGCGGGCGACACCTTCACCTACGCGCTCGCCGCCGGCGTCGGCGACGACGACAACGCCGCGTTCACGATCGTCGGGAACCAGCTGCGGACGACGCGGCCGCTCGTCCGGGAGTCGGGGGATGTCCGCCGGGTGCGAGTCAGGAGCGGCGATTCCCGGGGGCTGTCCGTCGAACAGTCGTTCGACATCGCCGTCGTCAGCGATGCCACCGCCGGCGGCGGCCGTGCGCTGACGACGGACGACGACACGTTCGGAGTGAACCCGTGGTCGTCGTCCGTCACCCATGCGACGGCGGGGGGGCGAATCTTCCGCAAGGTCGTCACCTATGATGCCGGCGACGTCACGATGTTTCACTTCGATCCGGACGACGCGCATCCGTGGCGGAGCATCACGGAGGTGTACGCCGCCTCCGGCATGATTGATTACTCGTGGACCTACCTCGATGACGGCACGAGCGTGTTCGTCGACTCGGACCAGAAGCTCGTGAATGACTGGACCACGGTCGTCGACGTCTTCGACGCCGCGGGCAACCTGGACGTGGAAATCATGCGGTTCGACGACGGGTCCCGTTCACTGTTCAACATCGACCAGGACAACCGATCCGCGTTCTCATCCTACTCGCAGTATTTCAATCCGGCGGGGCAGATCGAGCGGACGCTGTGGGCGATGGACGACGGCTCGTCGTGGTCCGCGACGACCGACCCCACGGGAACCCTGGAGCGACGCCGAGCGGTCGAGGCGTCCGACCCGCGGGGACGGTTCGACGTGAAGTGGAGCGTGAATCAGCGGGGCGGCATGGACGTCATCGATGACGACGAGGCCGGTTCCGCCCCCTGGTCGAGCGTTCTCGTCTCGGTGGACGCCATGGGCCGCTACCTGTCCATCCAGCGGACGAACGAGGATGGCACGTATGCGAGGCTCGATTTCGACAGCGACTCCAGCAAGCCGTGGGCGTACCAGATCTTGAGCTTCACCGCCGACGGCCAGCTCGGCTCGATGCTTCAGGGAAGCGACCGGGGCCGGGTTTCCACCCAGACGTTCGACACCAATCCGGCGGTCGGCCGGCGGGACATCTACGACCAGGCCGGCCGGCTCGATTCCTCCGTGGACGT
>Ga0214917_10001293_pt1 | contig 32346 bp, 33 predicted proteins | sample LL_1208_BB_MetaG_FD_177983 | JGI IMG/M metagenome (GOLD analysis project Ga0214917, IMG submission 177983) | Freshwater microbial communities from Lake Lanier, Atlanta, Georgia, United States - LL_1208_BB | ecosystem: Environmental > Aquatic > Freshwater > Lake | place: USA: Georgia | collected... | reverse complement strand
CAGGGAGATCCTGCCGGTGTTCGCCAGTCCCGACAGCCCGCTGCGCCGCCCACTGCAACAGCAGGCTGCGGCCCAGGCCGATGGGGTGGAACCCCAGGCCTGAGGGTCAGAACTGGTCGGCTTCCGGGGTCACGCCCACGCTGTCGTCGGCGACGCCCTTGGTCTGGAATTTGTTGTCCACGATGTCGGTCTGATACACGCAACGCACCTCTGGCTTGTCCTTGACGGAGCCGATGTAGGCAAAGGTGTTCATGCGCTGCTTGCACTGGCGCATCTGATCGGCCGTCACAGCCCCCTCCTTCTGGAGCACGCTCCAGTTTTCACGGCGGATCACGCAGCCGGGCTGCAGCTTCGGCTGGGTCACGAAGCTGGTGGAGGGGTTCATGGTCGTGTACATCTGCACGTCCATCACAAAGGCACTGGCGCCCCACTGCTTGCAGAACTCCGGATCAGCCACGGCCATGTCGAGCTGCTGGGAGCTGGCGATGTTGCCCTGGTTGCCCTGGGTGGTGCTGGAAATGGCGGTGCCAATGCCGATGCCCACCACCAGCACCCCGGAGAGCACGGCGATGGTGGCCACGTTGAACTGAAAACCGCCAGGGGGGCCACCGCCCATGCCACCACCCCCGGGGCCGCCACCGCTCCGTGTTCCCGAAGGGCCTCCCCGGCGGGGGGGCTCGGCGTAGCGCTCGCGGCTGCTGTAGCGGTCGTCGTCCTGGTAGGTGCGGCCGTAACGGGATCGCGTCATGCTGCGCTCGGGCTCTGGGGCAGTCCCATCGAGTAGTTCAGCACCCGGCAATCCGGGTTGTAGCGGAGCTGGCCGGCCTGCAGCAGCTGGCGGATCGTGCCTTCCAGTTCCGAGCCGATGCGGCGCAGGTTGTAGTCGTTGAGGTCAGCGCCGGCGTGGGCGTCCACCAGGTCACGGAAACGCTGTTGCACCGCCTCCAGGGCCGGCTGCTCCCACAGGAACTCGTTGTCTGGGTCCACATCCAGGGTGAGCTGGCTGGCATCGGCCACCAGTTGCCCGTTCTCCACCCGCGCCGTGAACAGGCGGATGTGACGGGTGGTGGACTTGATCAGGGTGTCGGCCATGGAGGGCGGCGGCGATGCGGCGCTGAAGCGGCGGACCCATGGGCCGGCGCCTCTCGACTTTAGAAAGCTTCCGGCCGCGCCGGTCAAGCGGCGGCGGGAGCGCGCCTCTTAAGGTTGCCTTCTGTTTCGGTGTTGTCCATGCGCGTCGCCATTGCCGGTGCTGGCCTGGCTGGTCTGGCCTGTGCCAAGTACCTCTGCGACGCCGGTCACACCCCGGTGGTGGTGGAAGCCCGCGATGTGCTCGGCGGCAAGGTGGCCGCCTGGCAGGACGCCGACGGCGACTGGTATGAAACCGGCCTGCACATCTTCTTCGGCGCCTATCGCAACATGCGCCAGCTGTTCAAGGAGCTCAACATCGAAGACCGTCTGCAGTGGAAGAGCCACTCGATGATCTTCAACCAGAAGGAAACTCCGGGCACCTACAGCCGTTTCGACTTCCCCGACATTCCGGCTCCGTTCAACGGTGTGGCGGCGATTCTGGGCAATAACGACATGCTCACCTGGCCCGAGAAGATCGCCTTCGGTTTGGGGCTGGTGCCGGCGATGCTGCGGGGGCAGCAATACGTGGAGGAGTGCGACCAATACTCCTGGAGCGAGTGGCTGAAGCTGCACAACATCCCCGACCGCGTCAACGACGAGGTGTTCATTGCCATGGCCAAGGCGTTGAACTTCATCGATCCCGATGAGATCTCCAGCACGGTGGTGCTCACCGCCCTGAATCGCTTCCTGCAGGAGGGCGACGGCTCCAAGATGGCCTTCCTCGATGGAAACCCGCCCCAGAGGCTCTGCCAGCCGATCGTGGATTATGTGGTGGCCCGCGGCGGTGAGGTGCATCTCGATGCGCCCCTGCGCGAGATCGAACTCAACCCGGATGGCACGGTGAGCGGTTTCCGCATCGGCGGCATCAAGGGCAAGGAGGGCTTCACCCTCCAGGCCGACGCCTATGTGAGCGCCCTGCCGGTGGATCCCTTCAAGCTGCTGATCCCCGAGCCCTGGAAAGATATCCCCTATTTCAAGAGGCTGGATGGGCTCAATGGTGTGCCGGTGATCAACATCCATCTCTGGTTTGATCGCAAACTCACCGAGATCGATCACCTGCTGTTCAGCCGCAGCCCGCTGCTGAGCGTGTACGCCGACATGAGCAACACCTGCCGGGAGTACGAGGATCCCGAGCGCTCGATGCTGGAGCTGGTGTTCGCCCCAGCCAAGGATTGGATCGGCCGTCCGGATGAGGAGATCGTGGCCGCCACCATGGAAGAGCTCAAGCGTCTGTTCCCGATGCATTTCACTGGTGACGATCAGGCCCAGCTGCGCAAGTCGATTGTGGTGAAAACGCCTCTGTCGGTCTACAAGACCGTTCCCGGTTGCCAGCAACTGCGGCCGGATCAAACCTCTCCGATTGCCAACTTCTTCCTGGCGGGCTGCTACACAATGCAGCGTTACCTGGCCTCCATGGAGGGGGCTGTGTTGAGCGGCAAGCAGTGCGCCCAGGCGGTGGCGGGATCGTCTCTGGCGGGCGCTGGATGAACAGCCCTCCCGGCAACAGCGCCCTGGGTCCCCAGGCCAGCGCCATTGAACGCCGGGTGCGCCGGGTCACGTTGGTTTGGTTCGCAGTGGTTTCCACCCTGCTGGTGGGGTCCGGTGTGTACAGCCTGGTGCGCCTCCGCCAAGAGGTGGATCGCTTCACCAACCATCACGTGAGCAGCATCACGGAAAACCTCGACAGTCAACTGCGGATCACTGATGCCATCTACCGGCGTCTGGCCCTCGCCGGGGCCAGGGTACTGGCGGCGAATTTCCTCTCCCTGGGCGTGCCCTCCCTGGGGCCCCAGCCGATCGAGGTGGCGGGTGAACGGCTGCCTAATCTTCGCTTCGGTGCCACGTCGGTGACCCAGCGGGGGGATCTGGTGGTGTCCGTTTCGGAGCAGCTGGGAGCCACCGCCACCGTGTTCGTGGCCAGTGGCGATCAGTTTGTGCGGCTGCTCACCACCGTGCGTCGCGGCGATGGCAGCCTGGCGGTGGGCAGTGAGCTGGATCGCAGTGGCCAGCCCTATCAGGCCCTGCGACGGGGCCACCTCTATCTCGGGGTCACCCTGATCTTCGGCAATCCCTATTTCGCTGCCTACCAGCCGATCCGCGATCGCAGTGGCCGCGTGATCGGCGCCTTTTACGCCGGCTATCCCATGGCCACCCTCAATGAGATCGGCCGCAGTGTGCGCAACACCCGCATTCTCGACAACGGGTTTGTGGCTCTGGAGGATTCCCGCGGCGTTCGCCATTTCCAGTCGAGCCATGTTTCGGCGACCAGGGTGCGTGAACTGCTCGATGGTCCTGCTGCGCGATCACCGGGAAACAACCACTGGCAGCAGCAGGGCTATGACATTTCAATCCGGCGTTTCATGCCCTGGAACGCCAGGATTCTGACGGCGAAATACCTGCCGGACATTGATCGCCTCAGTCTGAAGCTGTCGCTGGGGGTGCTCGGCCTGACGGCGGTCATGATCCTGGCGGTGCTGGCCCTGTCCTGGCTGTTCAGTCAACGCCTCACCCGTGCCCTCATTGCCAGAGAGATTGCCCGCCGCCGCGCCGAGCATGAAGAACAGCAGGCCCTGGCGGCGCGCCTGGAGGCGGAGGAGGCCAATCAGGCCAAGAGCGCCTTTCTGGCCAACATGAGCCATGAGCTGCGCACGCCAATGAACGCGATCATTGGCTACAGCGAGATGTTGATCGAGGAGGCTGAAGAGCTTGAGCCCGCAGAGTTTGTGCCGGATCTGCAGAAAATCCAGGCGGCCGGTCAGCATCTGCTGGGGCTGATCAACGACGTGCTGGACATCTCCAAGATTGAGGCAGGCAAGATGAGTCTCTATCTCGAGAGTTTTGATCTGGCCCGAACGGTGCACGACGTGGTGGCCACGGTGAAGCCTTTGCTCACCAAGAATGCCAATCAGTTGGTTGTGCAATGCCCCGATGACATCGGCATCATGCACGCCGATCTCACCAAGCTGCGCCAGTGCCTGCTGAATCTGCTCAGCAACGCCTGCAAGTTCACCGGTCACGGCACGATCACCCTCAGCGTGCGTGCCACCAGCCTCGAGTCTGCCCCAGGCGCCCCGGATGCGATTGCGCTGGCGGTGAGCGACACCGGCATTGGCATGACCTCCGAGCAGCTGGGTCGGTTGTTTGAGGCCTTCAGTCAGGCCGACAGCAGCACCACCCGCAAATACGGCGGCACGGGCCTGGGCCTGGCCATCAGCCGTCGCTTCAGCCGCTTGATGGGGGGGGATATCAGCGTGACCAGCCGCCCTGGCGAGGGCAGCACCTTCACGTTGCTGCTGCCGCGCCGGGTGGTGGATCCCGAGTCGTTGCCCCATGCCCCAGAGGTCAGTGCCGATGGCGCGCCCCCGGTGGCGCCGCGCGGCACGGTGCTGGTGATCGACGATGACGCGGCCACCGTGGAGGTGGTGCGCCGCCATCTGGTGCGGGAGGGCTACCGGGTGGAGGTGGCCCATGGCGGAGAGGAAGGCCTGGCCATGGCCCGTGCGCTCCGGCCCGATGCCATCACCCTCGACGTGATGATGCCTGGCATGGATGGTTGGTCGGTGCTGGCGGCGCTGAAGGCCGATGCGCAGCTGGCCGAGATTCCAGTGGTAATGATGAGCCTGTTGGAGAATCGTGCCCTGGGCCAGGCCCTCGGTGCGGCGGGATCGCTGGCCAAGCCCCTGCAGCGGGCCGAACTCGACAGCCTTCTGGACACCATCCGTGCCGCCTCTGCCCGCGGAACAGCCCACCTGCTGGTGGTGGAGGACGAGCCCACCAATGCGGAGTTGCTGCGCCGGGTGCTGGAGCGGGAGGGCTGGGTGGTCGACTGCGCCGCCAATGGCCTGGAGGCCCTGGCCGCCGTGGCTCAGGTTCGACCGGCCCTGATCCTGCTCGACTTGATGATGCCGCAGATGGACGGCCTGGACTTTCTGGAACGACTCCGGCGCAACCCGGCCGCCGCCAGCATTCCGGTGATCGTGATCACCGCCAAGGAGCTCACGGCCGCCGATCGCCACCGCTTGCACGGACGGGTGAGCGAGGTGGTGAGCAAGGGCGCCTTCAGCGCCGTGGCTCTCGCTGAGCAGGTCAATGCGATCCTGGCAGGCAGATCCTGAAGAGTGGAGGCGAAATGGTGCGTGTTCTGCTCGTCGAAGACAACGAAATGAATCGCGACATGCTGTCGCGGCGCCTTGGACGCAAGGGCTTCGAGGTGCTGATGGCCGTGGATGGTGCCGAGGCCCTGCGGATGGCGGTCAGTGAGGCCCCGGCGCTGATCCTGATGGACATGAGCCTGCCGGTGATCGATGGCTGGGAGGCCACCCGTCGGCTCAAGGCTGAGGCCTCCACCGCCTCGATCCCGGTGATCGGACTGACGGCCCATGCCATGGATGGTGATCGCGAAAGATGCCTGCAGGCCGGCTGCGACGATTACGACACCAAACCGGTGGATCTGCAGCGCCTGCTCGACAAGATGCAGGCCCAGTTGGTGCGAACTGGTGTGGATTCTGAGCGCTGATGAGCGATTCTCTGGCTGAGCTGCGCCACGATCTCTGCACTCCCATCAACCAGATCCTGGGCTACAGCGAGTTGCTGGAGGAGGAGGTTGTTGAGACCCATCCCCAGGTTGTCGCCGACCTGCGCAGGATCCAGACGGCGGCCACCACCATGCTGGCCCTGGTGCGTGGCCGCCTCACCGCTGAGTTGCTCAACCCATCGGTACAGCTGGCCGCCGCCCATCTCCCTGAGGAGGCCGAATCGGAATGGCTGCCCCCCGCCCCGGTGGGCGCCGCCCCCGCCGTTCGGCCCGGCCGGATCCTGGCGGTCGACGACGACGCGTCCAACCTCGATCTGCTGGCCAAGCGCCTCAGCCGCCTGGGCCATCTGGTGACCACCGCCTCCGATGGGGTTGAGGCCCTGGACCGTGCCCGGCAGCAGCCGTTCGATCTGGTGCTGCTCGACGTGATGATGCCCAGGCTCGATGGCTACGGCACCCTGGCGGAGTTCAAGGCCGATGCGCAGCTGCGCCCCATCCCGGTGGTGATGATCAGTGCCCTCGACGAGCTCTCCAGCGTGGTGCGCTGCATCGAAGCCGGGGCCGAGGACTACCTGCCCAAGCCCTTCAACGCCACGCTGTTGCGGGCGCGGATCGGAGCCTGCCTGGAGAAGAAGGCCTCCTGGGATCAGGCCCAGGACCTTTACCGCAACCTGGTCCAAGGGCAGCAACGGCTCGATCAGGAACTCAGCCAGGCCGATCGCTTTGTGGCATCCATGGGCAGCGACGTGAGGGAGGACCCTCGGGTGGCGCCATTGCTGGCGGCGTTTCAGCGCATGTCCGCGGCGGTGTCGCGGCGGGAAACGGAGCTGCGTTCCAGCATTCAGGAGCTGGAGATCAAGATCAGCCGCCAGGCCGTCACCACCCAGGTGGGTTCGATCGTGGCCGATCCCTCCTTCTCCAGCCTGGCGGAACGGGCCCGGGCGATGCGTGCCCGGCGCGATGCCACCCGGGGCGGCGCATGACCACGGCGCTCTGCCACCATGGCCAGCGTCCCGGTTGTGCCGCCGTGCTGCCCAGTCTCGAGCAGGCCTACGAGCAATGCCGGCAGGAAACGGCCCAATGGGCCAAGACCTTCTACCTGGGCACCTTGTTGATGCCGCCTGCCAAGCGGCGCGCCATCTGGGCCATCTACGTGTGGTGTCGCCGCACCGATGAACTGATGGACAGTGCCGAGGCCCAGGCCCGGCCCGTGGCGGAGTTGGCGGCCCGGCTCGATGGCTGGGAAGCGCGCACCCGGGAGTTGTTCGATGGCACGGTGCGCGATGGGCTCGATCTGGTGATGCGCGACACGCTGGATCGCTACCCGCAGCCGCTGCAGCCCTACCTCGAGATGATCGAGGGCCAGCGCATGGATCTGCACCAGCACCGCTACGCCAGTTTTGAAGAGCTCGAGCTCTACTGCTACCGGGTGGCGGGCACCGTGGGCCTGATGACCCAGGAGGTGATGGGCCTCGACCCCGCCTACACCACGGCCCCCTGGAGCGATGTTCCCGATACCTCGGAGGCGGCTGTGGCCCTCGGCATCGCCAATCAGCTCACCAACATCCTGCGTGATGTGGGTGAGGATCGCGGCCGCGGTCGTATCTATCTGCCCCAGCAGGACCTGGAGCGCTTCGGCTACAGCGAAGTCCAGTTGATGCAGGGGGTGCTCAACGACAACTGGCGGGACCTGATGCGTTTTCAGGTGAACAGGGCCCGTGAGTGGTTCGACCGCTCGGAGGCGGGGGTGCGCTGGCTGGCCCCGGATGCCCGTTGGCCGGTGTGGGCTTCGTTGCGGCTGTACCGCGGCATCCTCGATGTGATCGAACAGCACGACTACGACGTGTTCAACAAGCGGGCCTACGTGCCCCGGGCCGGCAAGTTGCTGGATCTGCCCCTCTCCTATGTGATCGCCCAGGCCCGATGACCCTGCTGCTGCGCCTTCGCCGGCTGTTCCCCCTGCTGGCCCTGGCTCCGCTGGCGGCCCTGGCCAGGCCCGGTGAACCCCAGCCGGCACCACCTCCCACCAAGGCCGTGGAGAACCTGGGGGTGGGCTGGCCCGCCGGCCAGCCGCTTCCCTCCTTCGGTCTCAGTCCGATTCCGGTGGAGCAGCTCGGCAATCTGGATCTCAGCACGGCGGTGGAGTTGGCCCATCGCCGCAATCCCGTGGTCCGCCAGACCTACGAGCAGTTGCTGGCCACCCAGAACAGTCTCGGTGCCGCCTATGCCAGCTGGTGGCCGGTGATCAACGGCAGCCTGAACGGCGGCATCAACGGGCAGCGCTCCTACTACAACTACACCGGTGCTCTGACGGGGGTCGGCGCGCCGGCCTCCGGCGCCTATGCCAACGCCACCGCGTTCGCAAGCAGCTATTTCCAGAGCCTGAATCAGTTCGATCTCAACTGGAATCTGTTCGATCCGGCCCGTACGCCCACCATCTGGCAGAACAAGTATCTGGTGCGCCAGGCGGTGGATGGCTATGTGATCGCCCGACGCGACAACAAGCTGCGCACGGAGGAGGCGTACATCAATCTTCAGCGGGCGATCGCCAAGACGATCACCGGCCAGCAACTGGTGGCCAACGACCAGCTGCTCTACCGCCTGGCCCAGTCGCGGGTGAAGCTCGGCGTGGCCTCGAAATTGGAGCTGGCCAAGCAGGACACCGTGCTCAAAACCGACCAGGTGAACCTGGTGAACGCCCAGCAGAACGCCCAGGTGGCCCAGGCCGATCTGGCCGAACTGCTCAATGAGTCGAATGCGGCAGCCCTGCGGCCCTCGGCCTCCCTCGCTCCCCTGGGCAGCTGGTCTCAGCCGTTGGAGTCCACCCTGCGCTCGGCCATGGCCTACCGCAAGGTGATTGAGCAGCAGCTCACGGCGGTGAAGATCAATGAGGCTCAGGCCCAGATCGAACTGGCGGTGTATCGCCCCACCATTGCCCTGGTGAATTCCCTCTACTGGACCAAGGGCGTGGGCTACACGGCCCTGGGGCCGCCCTGGGTGCAGAACGCTCGCACGGACTTCTGGAATGGTTCCACGGCCCTGCAGATCACCTTCACGGGTTTTGATGGCGGCCAGGCGCGCATGAACGCGGCCGCCGCCCTGCGCAAGGCCAGGGCCGCCGAAGCCCAGGTGCAATCAGCGCTGAATCAGGTGCGTCGGGAGGTGCAGACCTATCACGCCCAGGCGATGCAGGGGCGGGAGGCCGTGCTGCTGGCGTCCGCGCGGGTGAACTCGGCGAGTCAGGCCTTGCGCTTGCAAACCCTGCGCTTCAATGCCGGCTACGGCAACATCACCGATGTAGTGCAGGCCCAGCAGGATCTCACCCAGGCGGTGGGCGTGTACATCGACCAACTCGCCGACTACAACGTGGCCCTGGTGAGCCTGGCGAGGGCCAGTGGCCTGACCTACGAGCCCGATGGCCAGCTGCAGCAGCAGGTGGGCAACCCCCTGGCCCGGCTCAGCCTGCCGACCCGTCTGTCGAAGCTGAACTGATCCCGCCCTGCTCCCGGACCCGGCGCCGCGCCCGCATCTCCCGGGCGCGGGCGCTGAGTTCGTTGAAGCTGGGATCCTGGGTGATGGTGCACACCTGGCCCCTGAGGGCCTGCTGGTTGATGTCGATCTCCAGGGTGCGGATGCGGGCCCGCAGGGATTCCTCGCGGTCGGCCACGGCTCCGGCCATGCGGTTGAAGGCCCGCACCAGTCGCCCCAGGGCATCGTCGGCGGCGTAGGGGAGTTGCATGCGTGTGCGGCCGGCGGCGATCCCATCGGCGGCTTCCGCCAGCATCCGCAATTCCTTCTTGATCCCCTCGGAGATCTGCCAGGCGGCGATGGCGCAGCCCGCCAGCAGCAGCAGGCTGGCCCCCAGCAGCAGCAGCAGCAGCTGGCTGGTGGCCTGCCGCAGGGGGATCAGGTTGTCGTCGAGGAGAGATTCCTCCACCAGGATCACCGCCAGCCAGTTCCAGGTGGGAAAGGTGGCGATGAACAGCCGCTGGGGCTGGGGTTTGCCCCCGCGGCTGCTCGCCGCGTTCACGGCCCGCTCCAACAGCACCTCCTGGTGGCTGCCCTCCGGCTTGGGGATTCCCCCCGATCGTTGCATCACCTCGCGCAGCAACTGGCAGGTGTTCCTGGAGGGCTTGGCGTAGCTGCAGTAGAAGTTGCCGTCCGGCGTGAAGCCGAAGAACGCCACCTGGTGGTTTTTGTAGGGAAACAGGGAGGCGCTGCTTTCCAGCACCTGGTTGGCGGCGTCGGTGCGCACGCTCACCGACAGGAGCAGGCGCTGGGGCTTGCCGATCTCCAGGGGGGTGAGCCGGGTCATGCGCCACACCCCATCCCCGAGCAGGATGCTGTTGCGGGCCTCAAAGCGGCCATCCGCCAGCTGGGTCATGGCCTCGATGTCCCCCACGGTCTGCTGGGGCGGCGACCAGCCCGGGGGCAAGGCGTTGCCGTTCATGTCCACCCCCGTGAGCCGCCTCCAGCGGCCGCTGTTGTCGCGCAGGAAAATCCCGGCCCGTTCCGTGGGGGTGGTGAGCGGCATCGCCAGCACGGGGTTGAGCTGCTGCGGTGCCTGCTGGGGGTTCAGGGCTGCCCCCTTCCAGAACAGCTGGCCGCTCTCATCCGCCCGCAGGTCACGACGCAGCAGGGCTGCCACCCGCTCGGAATCGCCCTGGAGTTGATTGGCCAGGCTGCGCGTGTAGCGCTGGATCATGCTCGTGGTGAGCATGAGATTGGTGCGGTTGTCCTGATCGAACAGGCTGGTGAGTTCGAGTTTGGCCTTGCGTGAAAGATCCACCACGGTGGAGGCGGACAGGGCCAGAAAGATGCCGAGTCCCAGGATCGGGCCAGTCACCCCCAGGGCCATCAGCCGGACGGAGAGGCGCATCAGGCTCCGGCAGCGCGCATGAACACGAGGTCTAGCATCGCTTCACGTCTGCCCATTCATCGGAAGGCATGGCCCACATCCTCGCGATCCATTCCTTCCGCGGCGGCACCGGCAAATCCAACCTCACCGCAAATCTGGCCGCGTCATTGGCCCTGAAGGGCAAGCGCGTGGCGGTGTTCGACACCGATCTGGCCTCACCCGGTGTTCACGTGTTGTTCGGTTTCTCCCCTGCGGCGGGCCAGTCCACCCTCAACGACCATCTCCAGGGCGAAGCGCCGATCGTGGATTGCGCCCACGATGTCACCCCCGAGCAGGTGAAGCAGGCCCACGGCCGCATCTGGCTGGTGCCCGCCTCGATGGACAGCAACCGCATCGCCCGTCTGCTGCGGGAGGGCTATCAGGTGGAAAAGCTGAACGATGCGCTGTTTGCGCTCTCCGAGAAGCTCAATCTGGATGTGGTGCTGATCGACACGCACCCCGGCATCAATGAGGAGACTCTCCTCTCCACCGCCATCACCGATTGTCTGCTGATGGTGATGCGTCCCGACACCCAGGACTATCTGGGGACGGCCGTGGCCATTGAAGTGGCCGAGCGTCTGGATGTGCCCGCCATCCGCATGGTGGTGAACAAGCTGCCTGAGCATTTCGATCAGGAGCAGGTGCGTGAGCGCGTGGCCAGCAGCTACGACGTGCCGATCGGAGCCCTGCTGCCCCTCAGCGACGACCTGCTCACCCTGGCCAGTGGCGGCCTGGCGGTGCTCACCTACCCCACCCATCCCTGGAGCGAGCGGGTGCGTGCACTGGCCGACAACCTGCTCGACACCGTGCTCTGAGGCTGCGCGCGTGTTCGAAGCGTTGCTCCGATGGTGAGCGTCGATCTGGACAGCCTCCCCTCAGGGCCCCTGTCGATGACGGCCCTGGTGTCGCTGGAGCCGGCCCCCCTGCGCCGTCTGCTCAAGAGCGGCCTGCGGCGCGGGATGGCGTCGTCGGATCTGGCCAGCCTCCTGGCGGACGACTGGCAATGCAGCCTCGACTCGCCGGAGGCCCAGGCCCTGCTGGCGGCCCTGCAGGAGCGGGGCTGGCTGGGTCGCGACGGCGACCTCTGGAAAACCAAACTCGGCTGAGAGCCCGTGCTACAGCAGTTCCCTGAGGGATCTGCGTGTCCCATGCATCTGCCATGAAACTGCTCGATTCCTGGTACGCCGTTGCCCTCGCTTCCGCCCTGCGGCCTGCCCAGCCCCTGGCGGTGCAGTTGCACGGTGAGCGTTTTGCCCTCTGGCGCGATGCAGCTGGCGGTGTGGCTGCGGTGCTGGATCGCTGTCCCCACAAGGGGGCTTCCCTCAGTGCCGGACGGGTGAGCCAGGGCGCTCTTGCCTGCGGCTACCACGGCTGGTGTTTCGGCTCCGATGGCCATTGCAGTGCCATCCCCGCCCAGCACACCGGCGAGCCCATGCCCCGGCGGGCCCACACCCGGGCGGTGCCCTGCCGCGAGGCCGCTGGTTTCCTGTGGCTGTGGTGGGCGCGCGATCCCCAGGCCCCCCTGCCGGATCCAGCGGCCCTGCCGCCGCCGCCGCCGGTGGGGCCCCTGCCTGAAGCCGGCGATGGCAAGTGGCGCCACCTGGAGGGCGAGGTGGAGTGGCAGGCCAACTGGCTGCGGGTGCTGGAGGCCTTCATGGATCTCACCCATGCCCCCTTCGTGCACTCCGGCAGCTTCGGGGCCATGGCCCCCGATCAGCTGATGCCCGAGGAGCAGTGGGTGAAGGACGACAGCCTCTATGAGCGGGTGCTGGCTCCCCGGGATCGCCACTACCGGGCCGACCAGGGCCGTGGTCTGCGGGGCCTCTTTAATGCCGATGAGCAGGCTGGCGACCAGGCCAGCGATGGGGGTGTGCAGCACATCCAGCTCTGGCTGGCCAATGTGTCGCTGGTGCGGGTGGTGTTCGGCGATTTCCAGATCTCTCTGTGCACCGCCCATGTGCCGCTGGATGAGGGGCGCACCCTCAACCTCTGGCGCCACTTCCGCTCCTTCCTGCGCACCCCCCTGGCCGACGGCAATGCCCGCGGGCGGGTGGATCGCTTCATGGCGGAAGATCAGCGCATGGTGGAGACCCTCACCCCACGGTTGCCTGATCTCGACGGTCGCGGCGATCTGCTGCTGGCCAGCGACGCCATGACCATCGGCCTGCGCAAACTGCTGCGGGAGAAGCGCAGCGCCGGCCTGTTGGTCTGACCACGCTGCCCCCGCAGGGTCGCTCTGTCACCGTCTCCTCTCCCACTGTCCGCTGCCCGACTCCCTCCGATGCGCTCCAGCCCCGACAGCTTTGCCACGGCCGCCAATGCCCTGCCGATCGAGGCCCTCGATCACGTGGCGCTCACGGTGCGGGATCCCCAGGCCTCGATGGCCTGGTACCAGCAGGTGCTGGGGTTCCTGCCGGCTGGGATGGAGGGGCTGGAGAGTGGTCCGCCGTTCATCCTGCGGGTATGCCCGGGCTGCTACCTGAACCTGTTCCCCGCCGATTCCGCCAGCCCAGGGCCGGTTCCTGATCACAACACCATCGCCATGCGGCATGTGGCGTTCCGGGTCACCTATGCCCGGATGGCAGAGGTGGAGCAGGAGCTGGAGCGGCGGGGCCAGGCGGTGATGGCCTTTGATTACGGCCCCCGCTGCCGCTCCCTGTTCCTGACCGACCCCGATGGCCACCAGCTGGAACTGATCGGCTATGGCGAGGGTGTGTTCACCGCCTGAGCCTGCGGCCGGATGTTGGCACTGATCAGCAGGCCGGCCGCCAGTAGCACCAGGCCAGCCTGCACCTGGTAGGTGGTGGCGAAGCCGCTGTAGGTGTAGAGGCGGCCGGCCATCAAGGGGCCCAGCAACTCGGTGAGGCTGATGCACGACTGGGTGAGGCCCCCCAGGATGCCCTGCTGGTTGGCCGACACCGTGAGCGAGAGCAGCGAGCGCAGGCCAGGCGTGCTCAGGCCCACGCCCGTGGCGAAGATCAACTGGGTGAGATAGAGGGCGTTGCCGGTGCGAATGGCGGCAACGCCGAGGATCGCAATCGCCACCAGGATCAGCCCCACGCCGGCAAGTCGCCCGGCCCTGAAGCGTTTCAGCAGCCGGGGAATCAGTCCACCCTGCACGGCGGCGGCCACCACACCCACGTAACAGAGCACCCAGCCGGCGGCCTGGGGCCCCCAGCCAAAGCGATCACGGGCATCCACCACGAAAATGCCGGTGAAGGCCGAGAAGCCAAGGTAGAAGAGGAAATACACGCTGAGCAGCCGCCGCAGGGGGCCCCGCTCGCCACTCCAGAAGTGCAGGGGATCGGCTTCTGATTCGCGGTGATGGGCGGCGCTGCGGGTTTCCTTCAGCACCAACAGGATCTGCACCAGGTTCACCAGGGTGAACGCGGCTGCCAAGAAGAAGGGGGCCCTTGGGTTCACCGCCCCCAGCAGGCCACCCACGGCGGGGCCGGCCACAAATCCCAGGCCCAGGGAGGCCCCCAGGGCGCCGAAGCTCACGGTGCGCTGGTCGGCGTCGTCCACGGAGTCGGCCACCACGGCCTGGGCCAGGGCGAACACGCTGGCACTGGCTCCCTTGATGCCCTGGAACAGCATCAGCAGGGCCAGGCTGGGGGCCAGGGCCGAACCCAGCAGGGCCAGGCTGCCGATGCCCACAGACATCGCCATCATCGGCTTGCGGCCCAGCCGGTCCGACCAGCGGCCGATCAGCGGTGCCCCCACCAGCTGGCAGCCGGCATAGACGGCCGTCACCTGGGTGATGGCGATGGCGCTGAAGGTGCCGGTGAGGTCGGCCACGAGAAACGGCAACACCGGCAGCAGCAGGCCGAAGCAGGCGGCATCCACCGCCACCACCAGGCAGAGGGTGAGCAGAGCGTGGCGATTCATGGTCTGAGGTCTCCCTGGCGCAGGGCTTCCAGCAGCAGGGGATTCACCTGCTCGGGCGCCTCGTCATGGGGGCAGTGTCCCAGGCCGGGCAGTTCGTGCAGCTGGCGCACGCACGGGAAGGTCTGGGCCCAGTGGCGGGCCTCCTCGATCGGTTCCCAGGGATCCCGCTGTCCCCAGATCATCACCACTGGCGTGGTGAGCTCCGCCAGCAGCTCCGGGGCGATGCGGTCGTTGAACAGGTTGATGAAGCCCCGAAAGGCCTCGCTGGCACCTGGCTGCAGCGCTGGTTCCAGCAGGATCTGCACCAGCTGGTCGTCGATGTTGGCGCCACTGGGATAGGCCTGCTGCAGCACCTTGCGGATCACCCCCGGCCGCGTCAGCGAGCCGAACAGCGCGGCGGTGAGCCAGCGCTGGCGCACCAGGGCCTTCAGCAGGGGGCGGCCCCAGCGCCGCAGGGGCGGCTGCTCCGCCAGGCGCTTGTCGTCGAGGGCGCGCTGGGCGCAGTCCACCAGCACCACCTGGCGTGCGGGGCGCCCGGCTGAGGCCAGTCGGGCCGCGGCGGCCAGGGCCACCACCCCGCCGATGGAGTTGCCCACCAGCTGCACCGGCCCGGACCCATGGGCCTCGATCGCCGCCACCACCTGCTCGGCCCAGAGATCGATGCCGTAGCGCTGGCTGCCTGGCTGCTGCGGTTCCCCCTCCAGCCGCGAGGGCGGCTTGGCACTGGCACCGAAGCCCAGCAGGTCGATGGCCAGCACGGCCCGCTCGGCCCGCAGGGGCTCCACGTTGTGGCGCCAGTGCTCCTTGCAGGCCCCGAAGCCGTGGATCAGCACCACGCTGCTGGCTGTGGCTGTGGCTGTGGCTGTGGCGGTTGGCGGATGCAGGGCCGGGGCGCTGAGCAGGCCCACCGGCAGGCCCCGCCACTCCCACGGGGTCTGCCACTCAGATGGATAAATGGATGGGGCCATCGGTTGGCAGGGGGGAGGGGGAGGGCTGGCCTGGGCCAGGGCTGGGTGGCTGGTTTAGTGGGCGCCGGCCAGTGCGGCGGCATCGGGCTGCCAGGCATTCACCCGGCCGTCCTCGATGCGCCAGATGCGGTCGGCGTCCTTGAGCAGCCGCAGATCGTGGGTCACCAGCAGCACGGCACTGCCACGGCGGCGGCAGAGATCCCCCAGCAGTTCCACCACGTCCTGGCCCGACTGGCTGTCGAGCGAGGCAGTGGGCTCATCGGCCAGCACCAGTTCGGGTTCGGGGGCCAGGGCGCGGGCGATCGCCACCCGCTGGCGCTGGCCGCCGGAGAGTTCATCGGGGTAGTGGTGCAGCCGGTGGCTGAGCCCCACGGCCTCCAGCAGGGCGCAGGCCCGCTCACTGCGCCGTTGGGGATCGGGCTCATTGAGTTGCAGCAGCAGCTGCACGTTCTGGAGCACGGTGAGCGACGACACCAGGTTGTGGCTCTGGAAGATGAAGCCGATGCGCCGGCGGATCGCCACCCGATCCCGCTCGCTGGCGCCGCGCAGTTCCCGGCCCAGCACCTGGAGCGATCCCTCCTCCACCGAGCGCAGGGCGCCGATCAGGGTGAGCAGCGTGCTCTTGCCGCTGCCGGAGGGGCCCACCAGCAGGGTGACTTCGCCGGCCTTCACCTCGAAGTTGAGGCCGTGCAGGATCTGGCTGCGCAGTTCGCCTTCGCCGTAGCTGTGGCGCAGGTTCTCCGTAACGATCACCGAATCGCCGGAGCTGGGGGCGGCCGAGGGGGACCGGGAGGCGGGTGCCGCGGCGGGGGGCATCGGGTCCATCTCAGAACACCGAGGCCGGATCGGCGTCGCGCAGTTTGCGGATCGCGATGGCGGCGGAGGCGGCGCAGATGCCGAGGGTGAGGCTGCCCACCAGGCCGGTTTTATCGGGGGTCATCTGGATGCGGATCCCGGAGGCGGCTGTGAGGAAGGCATACATGCCGGTGCTGATCAGGGTGGCCGGGATGAAGGAGGAGATGCCCAGCAGGAAGGCCTCCTGGATCACGATCGTGAGAATGAAGCCATCGGCAAACCCCATGGCCTTGAGGGTGGCGTATTCCTTTAGGTGGTCGCTCACATCGGTGTAGAGCACCTGGTACACCACCACGCCGCCCACCAGCAGGCCCATGATCGTGCCGAAGCCGAAGATCACGCCGAAGGAGGAGGCCGTGTTCCAGTAGTCGCGCTCCTGGGCGATCAGTTCGGCTTTGGTGAGCACCTGCAGCTCGCGGCCGTACTGCTGGCGCAGGAACCGCTGCACCCGGCCGGCACTGGCGCCGGGCGCCAGGCGGATCAGGCCCATGGAGATCTCTCCTTCGTTGATCTGCCGGTAGGCCAGTTGGATGGCGGTGGTGTCGCTGCTGATCAGGTTGCTGTCGGCCGCGAAGGTGGACCCCAGGCGGAACAGCCCCATCACCCGGAAGGTCTTGGAGAAGTCGGAGAGGATCAGTTCCTGCTGGCCATTGCGCTGCACCGCCGCGGCGATGGGCCCGGTATTGCGATTGCCCAGGGTGTCGAACAGCACGTAGTTCGGCGTCTTGAGCACGGCGGCCTGGGCCAGCACATCCGGCAGTTTGAGCACCTGGGCATCGGGGTCGTAGCCGATCAGGCGCAGGCTGGTGGGTTTCACGCCGCCCAGCTTCTGCACGTTCACGTTGGCCACGTACAGCGGGATGGTCTGCTGCACTCCCTCCAGGCCGAGGGCGTTGAACAACAGCGACTGGGGAAACTGCTGGAAGTTGCCGCTGTTGAGGGTGGCCGGGCTGAGCAGCACCAGGTCGGCATCCAGCGCCTCGTAGAACGTGGTGGCGCTGTCCAGCAGCCCCGATTGGAAGCCCAGCTGCATGTACATCAGCAGCGCGGCAAAGCCGATGCCGGTCACGGCCACCAGGTAGCGGATCGGCTGGCGCTTCAGCTGCAGCCAGGCCAGGGGCAGGTCGGCCAGGTTGAGACGGCCCAGCAGGCGCTGGTGCCAGCTCATGGATCGAAGCGCACGGTCACGTTGAGGCCGCTGAGGCGGGCCACCCGCTGGCGATCGGCTGGATCCAGGTTGAGCTTCACCAGCACCACCCTGGCGTTCACGTCGTTGTTGGCGTTGGTGGCGAACAGGTCCCGGTCGGACACCACGCCGATGATCGATTCCAGCCGGGCCCGCAGGGAGCCCGTGAACCCGCCGCTCTCGGGCCGCACCGTGGCGCCCTGGCCGATGGAGAGCCGGGTCACATCGCTTTGGAACACCTGGGCCCAGACCTGCATCGTCTCTGTGCGCCCGATCAGGGCCAGGCCCTGATCGGTTTCCTTCATGCCGGGCCAGCTGTAGATGCGGATCAGGTTGCCGTTGAGCGGTGATCGGATCTCGGCCGCGTTGAGTTGCTGGCGGGCCTTGATCACGGCCGCCTGGGCACCCACGATGTCGGCCCGTTTGGTGATGATGCTGGCGGAGGTCTTGGCCAGTTCCTCCTCGGAGATGGCTCCGTCGGCGTAGAGCTGGCTGCCGCGACTCTTGCTGATCTCCAGGAAGGGCAACAGCGCCTTGGTGGACACGAGGTTCGACTCGGCCTGATCGAGCATCGCCTTGAGCTGGCCGTAGCTGCTCAGGCGTGCCAGCAGCTGCCCCTTGCTGATGGGGGCTCCCTCGCTGACGAACCAGCGGTCCACCACCTCATTGCCCCCGGCGGTTCCCGCCGGCACCGCGAGCTTCACCAGGCCGCCCTCGGGGGTGAGGCGTCCCAGGGCCGTCACCTGCTGCAGCAGTGGCGCCTTGGGGCGTGGGGCGGGTTTTGGGCGGGTCACGCTCCAGCCCACCAAAGCCGCACCGCCAAGCAGGGCGCCGATGAGCCAGGGGCGGTAGCGCTGCAGCGGAGGGATCCCCCGCTGCGGGCTCGTGGCGGCCATGGAGGATGGCGAATGGGCGGATTTTAGGCTGAGCACCCCATTAACATCCGACAACCTCGATCCTGGTTGGGATGCGCCGCGTCAGCCTGCAGGCCGGTGAGTACGTCTACAAGGTGGACGATCCCAGCGAGAGCATCTACGTGGTGCGCTCTGGTCGGGTGGAGCTCACCACGCCCTACCCCGAAACCGGTGAGGGGGTGGATGCCACCCATGGCCCCGGCCATGTGTTCGGCGAGGTGGAGGTGATTGATGGTCGCGCCCGCACCTCCAACGCCCGGGCCTCAGCCGCTGCGGAGCTGATGCAGATCGAGCGGGAGGAGCTCATGGACATCCTCTACACCCATCCCGAAAAGAGCCTGATCCTCGGCAAGAGCAGCTTTGAGCGGCTCAAGGAGCTGTTCAGCGAGGCATCCCTGGAATCGGAGCTGGCCCGCCTGCGGGAGGAGATGCAGATCAGCATCCGCGATGCCGTGGTGGCCCATGAGTCGCGGGTGGTGCGCAGCCACAACGGCATGGCTGCCATCGGCGTGCCGATCGTGCTGATGCTTGTACTGGCCGGGGGGGCTTACTGGTTCTTCCACCGCGGCTGAGCGCTCCTCTCGACCGCCGGACCCCCGCACAGCCGCAGCCCAATCCACCAGTCAGCCGTCACCGTTCTGGACATGCAGCACGATCCCACCCCCGAGGAGAAGAACGCGGCCTTTGAGGCCTTCCGCGACGACCTGGAGAAGTCGGTGCGCAAGGGGATGGACGATCACGAGGCAAAGATGACCAAGATGGGTTTCCTGTTCCTGGGTCTCTTCGTGGCCGTGATCGCCCTGGCAGCCTTGCTGCCCTGAGCCTCAGGCGACCCCGTTCAGACGGCTGCCTTCTGGTTGTCCAGCAGGCTCTTGAGCTTGGCCAGTTCGCCCGCCCAGCGAGGGTCGGGAGCACCTTCCTCCACGTTGTCGCTGTGCACCACCTTGTTGGCCGCCTTGCGGGCCACGGGGCTGGCGCCGGGGGCGGCACCGGGTCGGCGGTCGTTGCTGCCACGGCGATCATCGCGGCGCTCGGAACGCTCAATGCGAAGGCTGCTGCCGCCGAACTCCCGGCCGTTGAGCTGTTCGATCACGGCATCGGCGAGGCTCTCGTCGTCGATGTTGGCGAAGCCGAAACCGCGACCAGCGCCGGTTTCGCGGTCTTGCACGGCCTTGAAGCGAATGCCTTCACCAACGGAGCTGAACAGAGCATCGAGCTCCTTGGCATCGAAACTCTGCGGCAGGTTGCCGACGTACAGACGAACGCTCATGGGATCAGGAGGAGAGGGGGAAATGTTCTGGCCGGTCGGGCTCAGCCACTGAGGTTGAAGGATTCAGTGATGCGTTCACAGTCCAATAACCCCGTCCGTGCTCACTGAAGAGTTCTCTACGGGGAATGAGGAGGATTGCTGCTGTGTCCTAACTGGCGCGAATCAGGTCGCTGGTAACGCCTTTGCAGCTGAAGTTAATCACGCCGTGGTGCCGCTTCGCTACCGCTGCCTTCGGATTGGATCCAGTTCTGCGCCAGTCGCAGGGCTTCGTTGCGGCTTTGCAGCCGGCCGAAGGCCCGCTCCAGGGCCAGGTGTTCCAGCAGCACCCCCAGCTCGCGGGAGGGTCTCAGGCCCAGTTCCCGCTGCAGGCTGTGGCCATCGATGGCCGGGCGGGGGTGGAACAGGGGGTCGTCGGGATCGCGCCAGCGCTGCAGCCAGGCCTGGGCCGCCCCTGCCGGCCAGCGGATCAGCAGCGCCGGCAGATCCGCTTCCAGTTGCCGGTGCAAAGCGAGCCGCTCCGCTTCGGGCAGGCCCGCAGCGGCTGCCGCTGCCCCAGCGGCGCTGATGTCCAGTCGCTGCTGCCAGTGGCGCAGGCGGTCCACCCGCTGTTGCCACTGGCGACTGCTGCGCAGCAGCCCCAAGGCCATCCCGTCGAGCACGGCCGCCATCCGTGCCAGGGGAAGCGCCAGTTCCTGCTCCGCCTCCGAGAGCCCGGCCGCCCTGGCGCGCTCCGGCGTGAGCTCCTGCAGCGCCTGCGGGGGCGATGGGGTGTCGCTCCAGGACCGCAGCAGCCCGCAGCCCAGGGCCTGGGCCAGAGCGCTGTGGCCGTCTGGTGCGGCGGCCAGCTTCTCCAGTTCGGCCAGCACCCGTTCACCGGCCACGGCACCGATGGCGCCGTGGTGCCGTTGGATCCACTGCCACGTCTGTGGCTCCAGCGCGAATCCCAGCTGGGCCGAGAGCCGCAACCCTCGCAGCAGCCGCAGGGGATCGTCGAGCAGGTTGGCCTCGCTCACCGCCACCAGCTGGCCGGCCCGCAGGTGCTCCAGCCCGCCGGTGGGGTCCACCAGCGCGCTGTCGGCTGCCAGGGGCAGGGCCATGGCGTTGATCGTGTAGTCGCGCCGGCCCAGATCGGCCTCGAGGCTCGGTCCCTCCCGGCGGGCCAGGTCCACGCTCCATCCCCGCACGGCCAATCGGGCGATCGAGCGCTCCGCATCCAGCACCACGGCGCAGCCCCCGTGGCGCTGGCTCAGCTGCCGGCAGAGGGCGATGGCATCGCCGGCCACCACCAGATCCAGATCCGGTTGGGCCTCCAGGCGGTTCAGCAGGGCGTCCCGCACGGCGCCCCCCACCAGGGCTGCATCGCTGGGGAAGGCCTCGGGGGGCACGGGCCAGCCCTCGGGCCGCAACCGCCGCCAGAGCTCCATGGTGGTCACAGGGTCCACAATGGCGCGATCCGCAGCGGCTCCGGGCATGTGCATCTGCGTGGACTGCCGCTGGGTGGACGACTGCCAGGCCTACCACGCGGTGGAGCGGCAGCATGGGGTGCCCCATCTCTGCGATGCGCCAGCCTTTGTGCCTGATTCCCCCCGGATCCATGTCCAGGTGGTCGACCTGCCCGCAGGGCAGGTGGGTGTGGAGTGGGATGTGCGCGGCTGCGCCAGTTTCGAGGCCGATCCCGGGCGCTGGCAGCGCCTTTGCCCGGGATTGAGTCTGCCCCGATGAGCGCTCCTGCACCCTGGCTGCTGGCCCTGCACAGCTCCAGCGACACCCTGGCGGTGGGGCTGCAGCGCCTGCCGGAGGAGGGGGCTGGGGCCGCTGCCGAATTGGAGCCGCTCGAACCGCCGCGGCTGGCCTGCTTTCCCCTGGGGCGTCGCCTCTCCAACGAGCTGATCCCCTGCGTGGAGACGTTGCTGCCCGCCGAACACTGGAGGCAGTTGGGGCGACTGGTGGTGGCCACCGGGCCCGGTGGCTTCACGGGGACCCGTCTCAGTGTGGTGTGGGCCCGCACCCTGGCCCAGCAGCTGGCGATTCCGCTGCATGGGTTCAGCAGTTTTCTGCTGATGGCCCGTCGCCTGGGGGCTCCTGGGCCGAACGGGGCCTGCCTGGAGCGGTTCTGGCTCACCCAGGAGTTGCCGCGGCGGGGGGTGGTGGCCGGGTGCTATCAAGCCGATGCCACGGTGCTGGGTGGCATGGCGGAACGGGTGGCACCGCAGCTGTTCAAGCAGTCGGCGGGTTTGGTTGGGCTGCAGCGGCCGGCGGTCGTGGAGCCGGAGGCCGATGTGGCCCAGCTGCTGGAGCTGGGGCAACGGGCTGCAGCGGCCAGGCAGCCGGGCCCCTGGCAGCCGGTGTTGCCCCTCTATCCCACCAGCCCCGTCGACGGCCTATGACGGCGTCTCAGCAGCGGCAGCGGATGCGAGCGAGACGGCGGCCGCGGCGGGGTGGCCGCCGCCGCTGGTTGTGGCTGGCGGGGGGTGCGCTGTTGCTCTGGCTGTCACGCGGGCTGTGGCTGCCGCCGGCGCCCGCGCCCCAGATGATCCTGGTGCTGGGGGGCGATGTGGAGCGGGAGCGGGTGGCTGGGGAGCTGGCCAAGCGCGATGGCTTGCCGGTGCTCGTGAGTGGCGGCAGCAACCCCGAATACGCCCACTGGCAGTTCGGCCGCCAGGGCCTCGATCAGGCCCGGGTGCAGCTCGATTACCGCGCCACCGACACCCTCAGCAATTTCACCTCGGTGGTGGACGACCTCAAGCGCGCCAAGGTGCGTCATGTGCTGCTGGTGACCAGCAGTGATCACATGCAGAGGGCCCTGTTAGTGGGCCGCATCGTGGCCGGCAGCCGGGGCATTCAGCTCACTCCCGTGGCCGTGCCCTGCGGCCGGAACTGCCTCCCTGAAGCCAGTGGCAAGGTGTGGGGGGATGGGGCCCGCGCCGCCCTCTGGGTGGTCACCGGCCGCGATCTCAGGCGCTGGGCGGCAGAGCGCTTCGGTCCGCTGCTGGAGGACATGCGGGGCCGCTGATCGGGCCCTGATCCAACAGGGCATTGATCTGGGCCTGGCAGGCGGCGGTGACCGCATCGAGTTCTGCGCGCTTGCGGGTGGCCGGCGGTGGGATCGGGGTGCCGATGCGGATGTGCACGGGCACCAGCCTGGCGCTGCGTGAACCGGTGCCGAGGGCCCGATGGCTGTTGATGATCGCCACCGGCAGCAGCGGCACCCCGGCGCGGGCTGCCAGCAGGGCGGCGCCGGGCTGGGGGTTGTTCACCCGACCGTCGGCCTGGCGGGTGCCGTCGATGAACACTCCCGTGGCCCAACCCTGCTCCAGGCGGTCGGTGGCGGTGCGGATCGCCTCGCGGTCGCTGGCGCCCCGGGCCACGGGGTAGGCGCCACAGGCGCGGATGATCGGCCCCAGGATCGGCACCTTGAACAGCTCGGCCTTGGCCATGAAGGCCACTGGCCGGCCCAGGGCGTGGCCCAGCAGCGGGGGATCGAGGTGGGAGCCGTGGTTGGCCACCACCACCAGGGCGCCCTCCATGGGCACGTTGGCGTTGCCGGCGGTGCGGCCACGGAACAGAAGCCGGTAGATCGGGAACACCAGCAGGTAGCTCACCAGCCGGTAGGTGAGGCTGGGCCGCGGCGTGCGCAGCAGGGCGGGCGGCTCGGCCGGTTTGCGGCGGCGGCGCAGCACCCGCTTCACCGCATTCACAGGCCGGCTGCCCGGGCGGGGGCTGGAGTCAGTCACAGGCCCAGATCGGCGGTGCCGCCGATCTGGGCGGTGCTGACGCCCTCACAGCTGCGCTTGATCAGGCCGCTGAGCACGTTGCCCGGGCCGATCTCCACGGCGGTGTCGATGCCATCGGCGCTGAAGCGCTCCATCGTTTCGCGCCAGCGCACGCCCGTGGTCATCTGGCTGCGCAGGCGCGCCTTGAGGGCGGTGCCGCTGGTTTCCGGGCTGGGATCGGTGTTGCTCAGCACCGGGATCACGGCATCGGCGAAGGGCACCGCCTCCAGGGCCTCGGCGAAGGCCTCGGCCGCGCCGGCCATGAACGGCGAGTGGAAGGCGCCGCTCACCGCCAGGGGGATGGCGCGCTTGCAGGTCAGCTGGCCGCTCACGGCCGCCACGGCATCCGGCGTGCCGGAGAGCACCACCTGGGCGCTGCTGTTGTCGTTGGCGATCACCACCCCCTCGGTGGCGGCCACCAGCTGCTCCAGCTCGCCGCGATCAAAACCCATCACGGCGGTCATGGCGCCGCCGCCGGCGGCGGCCATCAGCTCGCTGCGGGTCTTCATCAACTGCAGGCCCGTGCTGGCGTCGAACACCCCAGCGGCATAGAGGGCCACCAGCTCCCCCAGGCTGTGGCCGGCCACGAGGTCGGCGCTGCGGCCCTGGGCCTTGAGGCCATCCACCAGCAGGCTCTCGATCACAAACAGCGCCGGCTGGGTGTTGCGGGTGTCGTTGAGATCGCTGAGGTCGCCGTCGGCGTCACCGGCGCAGATGGCCAGCAGGTCGCGGCCCAGCAGCTCGGAGGTGGCGGCGAAGCGCTCGCGGGCGCCCGGCAGCTCCAGCACGCCGCTGGCCATGCCCAGCTTCTGCGAACCCTGTCCGGGAAACACCCAGGCGATGCCCATGGCCACTGGCCTTGCAATGTTGGCGCGAGATTAGGCCGCAGCCCCACCGGCGCTGCCGACGGGCCCTTCAGCCCCGCGGCCCAGCCCAGCGCAGCAGGGCTCCGCCCCAACTCAGGCCGGCCCCGAAGCCGCTGCTGGCGATCAGGTCGCCGGGGCGCACCCGCCCATCCTTCACCGCCTCATCCAGCATCAGCGGGATGGTGGCGGCTGAGGTGTTGCCGTAGTCGGCCAGGTTGCTGAGCACCCGCTCCTGGGGGATGGCGAAGCGATCGGCCACCGCATCGAGGATGCGCTGGTTGGCCTGGTGCAGCAGCAGCCAGTTGAGATCGGCGGCGGCCGTGCCGGTGGCCTCCAGCAGCTCGTTGAGCACCGCTGGCACTTCCCGCACGGCGAACTTGTACACCTCTTGGCCGTTCATGCGGATCGGGCTGAAGCCCCCCAGCTGGGCGGTCACCCCGCTGAGCACCGGCTGTTGTTCAGCGGTCTGGGCCAGGGTGAGGCAGCCATGGCGCGAGCCATCGGAGCGCATGCGGAAGGCCAGCAGGCCGTTCTCGGCGGCGGGGCAGGCCTCCACCGCCACGGCGGCGGCCCCATCGCCGAACAGCACGCAGGTGGTGCGGTCGTTCCAGTCGACCCAGCGGCTGAGTTGGTCGGCGCCGATCACCAGGGCGCGGCGCATGGTGCCGCTGCGCAGGTATTGGCCGGCGGTGATCAGGGCGAACAGAAAGCCACTGCAGGCCGCCGTGAGGTCAAAGGCCACGGCGTTGGTTGCCCCCAGGGCGCCCTGAACGCGGGGGGCGGTGCCGAACAGATCGTCGGGACTGGAGGTGGCCAGCAGGATCAGGTCGAGATCCTCGGGGCCCCAGCCGGCGTGGGCCAGGGCGGCTCGGGCTGCCTGGGTGGCCAGCAGGGTGAGCGATTCCTCCGGGCCGGCCACCCGCCGTGCCCCGATGCCCGTGCGGGTGCGAATCCACTCGTCGCTGGTGTCGACCCGTTCGCTGAGCTGTTGGTTGCTGACGCTGATGGCCGGCAGGGCACTGCCGCAGGCGATGAGGGCCATGCCGTTGGTCTCGGCTGTGCTGCCGGCCACGGCAACGCCGTTTGTGCCCATCTGGCCCAGCACCACCGGATCAGCCCACAGGTGGGCTCAGTCAACCACAGGTTGCTGCCTGCTCCGGGCTGGCACTGAGGTTGTGCAGGTCGTCCATCACGCCATGGCTGGCGGCGGAGTGGGCCAGCCGCAGGGCACTCACCACCGAGAGGGCCTTGCTGCTGCCGTGACCGATCACGCACACTCCGTCCACCCCCAGCAGCAGGGCGCCGCCGTGCTCGGCGTGGTCGAGGCGCTTCTTGATGCGGCGCAGGTTGCTCATCAGGAAGGCCGACCCCACCTTGCCGCGCCGGCCGCGGGGCAGTTCGGCCTTGAGCACATCCAGCAGCACGCTGCCCACCGACTCCAGGAACTTGAGCAGCACGTTGCCGGTGAAGCCATCGCACACCACCACGTCGAAGTCGCCCGAGAGCACATCGCGGCCTTCACAGTTGCCGGCGAAGTGGAAGCGACGTTCCTCCGCCAGCAGCGGGTAGGTCTTGAGGGCCTGCTCGTTGCCCTTGCACTCCTCCTCGCCGATGTTGAGCAGGCCGATGCGCGGTCGTGGCACCTGCAGCACATCCCGGCTGTAGATGTTGCCCAGCAGGGCCCACTGGTGCAGGTAGGCCGCCTTGGCGTCCATGTTGGCGCCCACATCCAGCACCAGCACCTGCTGCTCGGGGTCCTTCGTGGGGAACAGGGCGCCGATGGCGGGGCGATCGATGCCCGGCAGTCGCCCCAGCCGGAAGATGGCCGAGGCCATCACGGCGCCGGAGTTGCCGGCCGAGTACACGGCGGTGGCCTCGCCCCGCTTCACCAGGTCCATGGCCAGGTTGATGCTGGCATCGCGCTTCTTGCGCACCACCGTGGCCTCCTCGTCCATGCCCACGGAGGGCCCGCTCGGCACCAGTTGAATCAGGCCCGCCTCCTGGGCCGCCTTCAGCTCCTCGCCCAGCTCCAGGTCGGCCACCGCGGCATCCAGCACGGCGGTTTCCGCCACGAAGCGGATGCGCAGCGGCAACAGCCGCACGGCCCGCAGGCAGCCCTCCAGGATCGGGCCCGGGGCGTGGTCGCCACCCATGCCATCCACGGCCACCCAGAGGCGGTCGGCAGCGTTGATGGTCACCTCGTCGGCGCTGCCCGAGCCCTGCTGCAGTCGGCGCAGGGGGTCGAGCACCAGTGGTTGCAGCACCGTGTTGGCGGCGGCACCGGCGGCACTGCCGGCGGCGCCGGCAGTGCCCACCGCCGTGCCCACCAGGCTGGTGACAGCGGCGTTGCGGCGATACCAGATCACCAGGCGGCGAATGGCCCTGGGGCGCGAACGGCGGGCGTTGGAGCCGGCGGCGCTGGCGTCAGTTGGCTTCGGAGGCAACGGGTTCAACGATGCGCTGGAACAGGTAGCCGGTGCCGCGAGCCGTGAGGATCAGCTCGGGATTGGCCGGGTCGTCTTCCAGTTTGGAACGCAGCCGCGAGATATGAACATCCACCACCCGGGTGTCCACGTGACGCTCCGGGGTGTAGCCCCACACCTCCTTCAGGATCTCGCCGCGGCTGAAGGGCTCCCCGCTGCGGCCCACCAGCAGCTCCAGCAGGCTGAATTCCATGCCGGTGAGCCGGATGCGCTCGTCGCCGCGATACACCTGGCGCTTGTTGGTGTCGATGCGCAGGTCGGCCACCTGGATGATGCCGGAGTTGGGGATGCCGGCACCGCCGCTGTCCTTGTCCACCCGCCGCAGCACGCAGCGGATGCGGGCCTCCAGCTCCTTGGGGCTGAAGGGCTTCACCACGTAGTCGTCGGCACCCAGTTCCAGGCCGGTGATCCGGTCGGCCACATCCCCCAGGGCCGTGAGCATCACGATCGGCACGTCCGATTCCTTGCGCAGCTCCTGGCAGACGCCGTAGCCGTCGAGCTTCGGCATCATCACGTCGAGCACCACCAGATCGGGGCTGGTGCGTCGGAAGGCCTCGATGGCCTCGAGGCCATCGCAGGCGGTGATCACCTGGTAGCCGATCATCGAGAGCCGGGTTTCCAGGATGCGCCGGATGCTGGCCTCGTCATCGACGACCAGGATGGTTTCCTTGGCCTGAACGGTGGCGTGAGCGGTGGTGGGTGCTGAGGCCGTCATTGCGCCACGCTAAGCAGACTAGGTAGGGCATCCGACCTACTGAAAAGGTCGGCGGGCCCCTGGATTCTCCTGAAGCCACCTTTCTTCATACAACGCCTTGGCCCGCCCGACCAGCAGTTACGTCTGTCAGAGCTGCGGCGCCCAGACCCGCCAGTTCTTCGGCCGCTGCGCCAGCTGTGGCAGCTGGAACAGCCTGGTGGAACAGGTGGCGGCGGCCACGGATGCGCGGCGTCGCCGGCCGGTGGCGGTCGCCCCCGCAGACAGTGCCTTGCCCTCCCGGCCCCGGCGCTCCGAGCCGATCGCGGCGGTGGGTGATCGGCCCCTGCAGCGGTTGGCGAGCGGTTACGGCGAGCTGGATCGGGTGCTGGGGGGCGGTCTGGTGCCCGGGTCGCTGGTGCTGCTGGGGGGTGATCCCGGCATCGGCAAGAGCACGCTGCTGCTGCAGAGCGCCCAGGCCATGGCCACCAGTCAGTCGGTGCTCTATGTGAGTGCTGAGGAGTCGGCCCAGCAGGTGAAGCTGCGCTGGCGGAGGTTGGTGGATCAGCTGCAGCCCGGCGCTGGCGAGGAGCCTGGCGCCGCCGCGGGCCCAGGCCTGCAGCTGCTGGCGGAAACCGATCTGGAGCTGGTGCTGCAGGAGCTGGAGGCGCTGCGGCCTGCTGTGGCGGTGATCGACAGCATCCAGGCCCTGCACGATGGCGAACTGGGCAGTGCCCCCGGCTCGGTGGCCCAGGTGCGGGAGTGCGCCGCCGCCCTGGCCCGCATCGCCAAGCGCCAGGACACGGCCCTGCTGCTGGTGGGCCACGTGACCAAGGAGGGGATGCTCGCCGGCCCCAAGGTGCTGGAGCACCTGGTGGATGCGGTGCTCACCTTCGAGGGGGATCGCTTTGCCAGCCACCGGCTGCTGCGGGCGGTAAAGAACCGCTTCGGCGCCACCCATGAGCTGGGGGTGTTCGAGATGCGGGGCCAGGGGCTGGCGGAGGTGATCAACCCCAGCGAGCTGTTCCTGGGCAGCGACGAGCCCAGTGCCGGCACCGCCACGATCGTGGCCTGCGAGGGCACCCGCTCGCTGGTGGTGGAACTGCAGGCCCTGGTGAGCACCACCAGCTACGCCAGTCCGCGCCGCACCGCCACCGGCATCGGCACCAACCGCCTGCACCAGATCCTGGCGGTGCTGGAAAAGCACCTGGGGCTGCCCCTGTCGCGCTTCGACTGCTACTTGGCGGTGGCCGGTGGCCTGGAGGTGGAGGAGCCGGCGGCGGATCTGGGGGTGGCCGCGGCGGTGGTGGCCAGCTACCGCGATCTCACCCTGCCGCCGGGCACGGTGCTGATCGGTGAGCTGGGGCTCGGGGGGCAGCTGCGGCCCGTGGGACAACTGGAGCTGCGGCTGCAGGAGGCGGCGCGCCTGGGCTTCACGCGGGCGGTGGTGCCCAAGGGCAGCGGCCTGGCGCGGCTGGCCGCCGGGCTGGAGCTGCAGCTGCTGGAGGCGGGCGGTGTGGCCGAGGCCCTGGTGCAGGCCCTGGGGGTGAATCCGGCGGACGACCGGGCCTGAGGCTCAGAGGCCCGGATTCAGAAGTAAACGTCGACGTTGCCGCGGCCGCTGGTTTTGAGCCAGTTCTGGGCCTCGATGTAGTTGTTGGGGGCCAGGCGGATCGCCTTGCTCCAGAAGTCGGCCGCCAGGTCGAAGCGGCGGTCGGCCTCATCGGTTTGGCCCTGCTCCTCGGCGATGCAGCCCAGGTGGTGGTGGATCACCGCCATGTTGTTGAGGGCCTGGGGCATCTTGCTGTTGAGATCCAGGGCCTGGCCGTAGTGCTCGAGCGCTTTCTCATGCTCGCCATTGCTGGCGAACACCAGGGCCATGTTGTAGAGGATGAAGGCGCGGTCGTTGGGGTCTTCCTCCAGCCGCAGGGCCTCGGCGTAGTTGTCGAGGGCTTCGGCGTACTCGCCGTCGGCCTGGGCGCTCATGCCATCGCGGTAGTAGGCGAAGGCCTCCTTGGCCCGCTGGTTGGTGGGCAGCACCTTGAGGATCAGGTCGGCCATCACCGTGAAGCTCTTGTCGATGAAGTTGTCGTTGCGCTGGGAGCGGGGCACGGCGGAGTCCGGGGCTGCGTGCTGCCATCCTCACCCGTGGGAACGGTCCAGTGCCGTGGCCGCTGGCAGTCCCTAGCCTTGACCCAGTCGCCACCGCGTGCGTGCCCTCCGACGCCGAGCCCGCTCCCCAGGCTGTGGCGCCGCTGCTGCTGGAGGTGGAGGGGATGAAGTGCGGTGGCTGTGTGCGGGCCGTCGAGCAGCGGCTGCTGGCCCAGCCCGGCGTGCGCCAGGCCAGCGTCAACCTGCTCACCCGCACCGCCTGGGTCGGATTGGATCCCCAGCTGCTGGAACCCGTGGCGGAGGGTGAGCCCGCCCGTCCGGATCCGCTGCCGCCGCTGTTGGAGGCCCTGGCTGGCCTGGGGTACAGCGCCCGCCGGCGGGATCAGCTGGAGGGGCCGCTCAGCCTGGCGGCTCGACGCCACCAGGCCGGCTGGTGGCAGCAGTGGCGCCAGCTGGTGGTGGCCCTGGCGCTGCTGCTGGTGTCGGCCTTGGGGCATCTGGCGGAGGCCGGCACCCTCGCCCTGCCCCTGGTGGGCGACATCCGCTTCCACGGCCTGGTGGCCACCGTGGCCCTGGCGGGGCCGGGCTGGCCGATTCTGCGGCGCGGCTTCAGTTCCGCTTGGGCGGGCCTGCCTGGCATGGACACCCTGGTGGGGCTGGGCATGGCCAGTGCCTATCTGGCCAGCCTGGTGGCTTTCTTCTGGCCCGCCGTGGGTTGGCAGTGTTTTTTCAACGAGCCGGTGCTGCTGCTGGGCTTTGTGCTGCTGGGTCGCTTCCTGGAGGAGCGGGCGCGCTTTCGCACAGGCCGGGCGATCGAAGAGCTGGCGGCCCTTCAGCCGGACACCGCCCTGTTGCTGCTCGGTGAGGGTGCGGAATCCACGGCGCGGCCGGTGCGGGTGGGCGCCCTGCGGCCCGGCGACCGGGTGCGGCTGTTGCCCGGTGATCGGGTGCCCGTGGATGGTCGGGTGCTCGACGGCGCCTCGGCGGTGGATGTGTCGAGCCTCACGGGGGAGCCCCTGCCCCAGCACGCGGAGGCAGGCATGGAGCTCGCCGCCGGAGGCCTCAACCTGCAGGCGCCACTCATCCTGGAGGTGCTCCGCCCCGGCGCCGAAAGTGCCGTGGCCCGGATCATCCGCCTGGTGGAACAGGCCCAGGCCCGCAAGGCGCCGATCCAGGGCCTGGCCGATCGGGTGGCGGGCCGTTTCACCCTGGCGGTGTTGCTGCTGGCGGCGGGCACGTTTGTGTTCTGGTGGCAGTGGGGCACCGAGCTCTGGCCCCAGGTGCTGGCGGCGGCCCCCTCGGCCCATGTGCATGGCGGCCACCGTCCCCTGGGGCTGGGCGCGGAAACGCCCCTGGCCCTGGCCCTGCAGCTCACCATCGCCGTGCTGGTGGTGGCCTGCCCCTGCGCCCTGGGGTTGGCCACGCCCACGGCGATCACGGTGGGCACCGGTCGTGCCGCCCGCGCTGGCCTGCTGTTCCGCGGCGGCGACGCGATCGAAACCGCCTCCCGACTGCACACGCTGCTGTTCGACAAGACCGGCACCTTGACCCTGGGTCGGCCGCTGGTGAGCGGGATCGCCGCGGTGAGCCCCGGCGAGGCGGCTGAACAGAGGCTGCTGCAGCTGGCGGCGAGTCTGGAGGCGGGCACCCGCCACCCCCTGGCCTACGCGCTGCTGCAGGAGGCCCAGCACCGGGGCCTCCCCCTGTTGCCCGTGGACCAGCCCCGCACCGTGGCGGGCCAGGGAGTGGAAGGGGGTGGCTGGCGGGTGGGTCGCCTCGACTGGTTGGAGGCGAACGGGGTGGTCTGCCCAGCGGAGCAGCGCCGCTGGCTGGACCACCAGGAACCCCTCGGGGCCACCGTGCTGGCGGTGGCGGAGGGCCAGGCCCTGCTGGGCCAGATGGCTGTGCAGGATCAGCCCCGCGCCGATGCCGCCGCCACGATCCGGGCCCTGGAGGCCATGGGGCTGCAGCTGGGGCTGCTGAGCGGCGATCGCCGCGGGGCGGTGGAGCAGCTGGGGCGCCGGCTGGGGCTGCCGCCCGAGGCCCTTGTGGCTGAGCTCCTGCCGGCCCAGAAGCTGGAGCGGATCCTGGCGGCCCGCCAACACGGACTGGTGGCGATGGTGGGCGATGGCATCAACGATGCCCCGGCCCTGGCGGCGGCGGACCTGGGCATCGCCGTGGGCACCGGCACCCAGGTGGCCATGGACACCGCCGATCTGGTGGTGCTGGGGGAGCGGCTGGAGGGGGTGGTGACCGCCCTGCGGCTCGCCCGCCGCACCATGGCCAAGGTGCGCCAGAACCTGGCCTGGGCCTTCGGCTACAACCTGATCGTGCTCCCCATCGCCGCGGGCGTGCTGCTGCCAGGCTTTGGGGTGCTGCTCTCCCCTCCCCTGGCGGCGTTGCTGATGGCCCTCAGTTCGATCACCGTGGTGGTGAATGCCCTGCTGCTCCAGGCCGATGGCTGAGCGGGGCCGCTTCCTGGTGCTGGAGGGCATTGATGGCTGCGGCAAAACCACCCAGCTGGAGCGGTTGGGGAGCTGGTTGCCGGCCTCTGGCCTGATGCCTGCGGGAGCTCGGCTGGTGCTCACCCGCGAGCCGGGGGGCACGGTGCTCGGCCAGGCCCTGCGCCAGCTGTTGCTCCACCCCCCCGGCGAGGCGGCTCCGGCACCGATGGCGGAGTTGCTGCTCTATGCCGCCGATCGGGCCCAGCACGTGCAGCAGTGCATCCAGCCCGCCCTGCGGGCGGGCCACTGGGTGCTGAGCGATCGCTTTGTGGGG
>Ga0214917_10001292_pt1 | contig 32367 bp, 22 predicted proteins | sample LL_1208_BB_MetaG_FD_177983 | JGI IMG/M metagenome (GOLD analysis project Ga0214917, IMG submission 177983) | Freshwater microbial communities from Lake Lanier, Atlanta, Georgia, United States - LL_1208_BB | ecosystem: Environmental > Aquatic > Freshwater > Lake | place: USA: Georgia | collected... | reverse complement strand
CGGTGCCAAGGGCGGCGGGGGAGCGTGCCGCGGAGACAAGGGCGGCGGTCGGTTGACAATTGTACAGTCAACCGTTATCATTCATTCTCACATCATTCGGGAACGGAGGCCTTCGATGCTGGTGCTGTCTCGCAAGGAGAACGAGCGGATACGGGTGGGTGATTCGGTGGTCGTCACCGTCGTCCGTGTCAGTGGCGACAAGGTCCGGATCGGGATCGAGGCGCCGCCCCACGTCCGCGTGCTCAGGGACGAACTGGAGCCCGAACTGATCGGGCAGGTCGTGGTGGACGCCTCGGCAGAACTGCCGATTCCGCGGCTGCTGGGGCTGACCGGTTAGCCGGGGAGGACGTGGCAGCGGGGCATCGGGCCTCCGTGATGACCGGGCAGGTCGGGGCGGGTTCGAAATACGGGGCGAAGGACGGGCCAGAGCACAGGCCCGAGCACAGGCTGGGAAAACCGGTCGGGAACGGCTCCAATTCGGAGGGTCGACGGAGACGCCGGTGTCCGTCGACCCTCCGCGTGCCGATCCCGGTCTCTCTTTCATGGTTCCCACCCGATGGACCCGACCCAGCCGATGAGCCGCAGCCGGTGGCGGTCGCTCGCTCGGGTCACGGCGGCCTGCCTGGCAGTGCTCGTGGGACTCTCCGCCGGGGCGGCCGTGCTCGTGCGGCGCGAGCCGACCTTCTACCGGCAGCAAAAGTCCGCGGCCGACGCCACGGACGCCTCTGAGACGCTGTCGCGGCGGGCGATCACGAAGGCGTCGTCATGGCATGCGGCATTCTCCCGGCCCGGCGCCTGGGACGCCGTGGCGACCGCCGACGAGATCAACGCCTGGCTGGCGGTCGATCTTCCCCGCAACCATCCCCGCTGGCTGCCGGCGGGGATCTCGCATCCGCGGCTGGAGTTTCGCCCCGGTACGATGTCGATCGGCGTCCGGGTCGGCCGGGGACCGCTGTCGGCCGTGGCCTGGTGCGACCTGGCGATCCGTCTGCGGGACGCCAACCAGCTGTCGATCGTGATGGAGCGGGCCGGACTGGGGGCCGTCCCCCTGCCCCGGCCGCCGCTCCTCCGCGAACTCGCCCGCCGGATCGACCGCTTCGGCATGGTCACCGATCTCCTGGTGCTGGATGGCAGGATGACGCTGATGGTCTACATTCCGTCGACGCACGACGCCGGCGCGACGAGCCACTGGCTCAACTCGCTGGCGATCGGTGCGGGCGAGCTGCTGGTGGCGGGCGAGACCCGCTCCGCGGCCGTCGTCCGTCCGGGTCTGCCGGCGTCGGGGGAACCGCGCTGACCAGCCGCCTCCCGCCTCCCGGGCCATCGCCATCCGTTCCGTCTCCATCCCACCCGAGGAACTCCACCGTGCCCGCCGCTCCACGATCCCCCGCCGATGCCGTCGCGACGCTCACGTTTCTCGGCGCCGCGGGCATGGTGTCGGGGTCGCGGCATCTGTTGGAGGTGGGCGGTTCGCGGGTGCTCGTCGACTGCGGCCTGTTCCAGGGGGAAAAGGGACTCCGCGAACGCAACTGGGAGCGGTTTCCGGTGCCGGCCGACTCGATCGACGCGGTGGTGCTGACCCACGGGCACATCGACCACTCGGGGTGGCTGCCGCGGCTGGCACGCGAGGGCTTCAAGGGGCCCATCCTCACCTCGCGGCCCACGGCCGACCTCCTCGGCCTGCTCCTCTACGACTCCGCCAAGTGCCAGGAGGAGGACGCGGTGTACGCCAACCGCAAGGGCTTCTCCAAGCACCAACCCGCCCTGCCGCTCTACGACGAGCGGGACGTGGATCGGGCGTTGCGGCTGGTGCGGGCCGTCGATCGCGAGACCTGGTTCGATCCAGCCGCGGGGGTGCGGTGCCGGTTCCACGACGCCGGCCACATGCTCGGCAGTTCCTTCATCGAGGTGGAGGTGGCCGTGCCCGGGGGCACGCGGCGGGTGGTGTTCTCCGGCGATGTCGGCCGGTTCGACGCCCCGCTGTACCACGACCCGGTGTCTCCTCCCGCCTGCGACTACCTCGTGTGCGAAAGCACCTACGGCGACCGTGACCATCCCCCCAGCCGGCCGCTCGACGAACTCGAGGCGGTGACGAAGGAGGCTCTGGCACGGGGCGGGCTGATGCTCGTGGCGTCGTTCGCGATCGGTCGCTGCCAGCAGCTGGTCTACCTGCTCCGCACGCTCATGGCCGCCGGCCGCCTGCCCGAGGTGCCCGTCTGGATCGATTCGCCGATGGCCGTGGACGCCACCGACGTGTTCCGGCGGCACGCGGAGGAGCACGATTTCACCGAGGCGAAGATGGTGGGCGTGGCCGAGGCGCTGGCGTCGCCGTTCGTGAAGATGGCGAAGACGGCCGCCGAGTCGAAGGCCATCAACGCCTACGACGGCCCGGGCATCGTCATCGCCTCCAGCGGCATGATGAATGGCGGCCGCATCCTCCATCACCTCGCCCGGCGGCTGCCCGATCCGGCCACGACGGTGCTGGTGGCCGGCTTCCAGGCGGTGGGGACCCGGGGCCGCAGCCTCATCGACGGGGCGAAGTTCCTGCGGATCCACGGCCGCGACATCCCCGTCAAGGCGGCGGTCCGCCGGGTCGATGCGCTCTCGGGCCATGCCGATCGCCGGGAGATCGGCCGCTGGCTGGCGGAGATGCCGGCCCCGCGGCGCACGTTCCTCGTGCATGGCGAGCCGCCCGCGGCGCAGGGCATGGCCGCGTACCTCCGCGAGACCCGGGGCTGGCACGCCGACATCCCCGCGATCGGCACGACGGCCCGGCTCGATGACTGACCCGGGACGGCGCGGCTGGATTCCGCGACGCTTTCGACGACAATCGTCCGCGGCAGCGAAGCGTGTTCGGAGCGGATCGGAGAACCACCATGGCGAAGGCCTCGAAGCCGACGGCCGGCAAGACCCGTGCAGCGAAGGGCACCCCAGCGCAGGCCGCCGCGCCGACGGTGCCGGTGGCGGCCGCCGTCCCCCCGCCGCCGAAGGCCTGCAGCATCCTCCCCGACACCACGCTCGGAGACGACGTCGCGCTCGTGGCCGAGAACATGGAGGCCATCCTGTCGTCGCCCAGCTACAGCCTCGCCCAGGAGGACCGCAGGCTGCTGGAGCGGACCGAGATGCGGGGCGTCCGCATGCTGCTCGAACTGGGCAAGCCGGAACTCGCGTTCCAGGCCGACAACATCGTCTCGACGGTGATCGTCTTCGGCGGGACGCAGATCGTGGAACGCCCGGCGGCGGAGCGGCGGCTGTCGGAGGCCCGGCGGGCGATCGCCCGGGCGACCGCGGCGGCTCCCGGCGGGGCGGTGCCGGCCAGGCTCGCCCGCGAACTCAAGCGGGCGGAGCGGCTGCTCTCCTACTCGCACTACTACGACGAGGCCCGGGAGTTCGCCCGGCTGGTGTCGATCGACAACCAGTGCGACGACCAGCGTGACTACGTCGTCATCACCGGCGGCGGGCCGGGCATCATGGAGGCCGCCAACCGGGGCGCCTTCGACGTCGGCTGCAAGTCGATCGGCCTCAACATCAAGCTGCCCAGCGAGCAGCAGCCGAATCCCTTCATCACCCCGGAACTCTGCTTCCAGTTCAAGTACTTCGCGCTGCGGAAGTTCCACTTCATCCTGCGGGCCGCCGCCGTCGTCCTCTTCCCCGGCGGGTTCGGCACGCTCGACGAGATGTTCGAGACGCTCACGCTCCGGCAGACCCATCGCATGCAGCCGGTGCCGATCATCCTCTTCGGCCGCGACTACTGGTCGAAGGTGATCGACTTCCAGTACCTCGCCGACAGCGGCGTGATCGCCGACGAGCACCTCGACCTGTTCACCTACGCGGAGACGCCCGCGGAGGCCTGGCAGCAGATCATCGACTTCCACGACGCGAAAAAAACGCGTTGACGCATCGGGGCGGGCCGGGCCGGCGGGAGCGGCACGGCCGCGGGAGCAGAGCCATGTTCGATCCGCCGGCGTTCGTGCCCGGGGCGACCGCCCAGACGGGCCGCGTCGCCCTGGTGACGGGCGGGACGGGACTCCTGGGGGCGGCGGTCGTCCGGGGGCTGGCCGCCCGCGGCTACGCGGTGGCGATCCACGCCCACGGCGCGCTCCACGAGGCCCGGGAACTGGCGGCGACGCTCGAGGCCGCGGGCGTGCCGAGCCTCGCCGTGACGGCGCACCTGCGCGACGAGGGGCCGGTGCGGGCGATGGTGCAGCGGGTGGCCGACCACTTCGGCCGGCTCGACGCGGTGGTGACCTGCGCCGCCATCGCGTACCACGCGCCGCTCGAGGACGTGACGGCCGACGACCTGCGGACGCACTTCGACGTCAACTGCGTGGCCGCCTTCGTGGCGGCGCAGGAGGCCGGAGCGTTCATGGTGCGGCAGCCGGACGGGGGCGCGATCGTCGCGCTCGCCGACTGGTCGTTGGGGCGGCCGGCGGCGGACGCCGGCGCCTGGCTGCCCAGCCAGGGGGCGATCGCCGCGATGACCCGCGGGCTGGCGGTCGCATGGGCCGCGCGGCACTCGGGTGTCCGCGTCAACTGCGTGCTGGCCGGGCCGGCGACGGGCGCCGACGCGGCCGTCGCGCCGGAGCACGTGGCGCACGCCGTGCTGTTCCTGCTCGAGAACGGCGGCGTGAACGGCGTCTGCCTGCCGGTCGACGGCGGCCGGTCGATCGGGTGAGGTCCGTCAGGCCAGCTGGATCGTGAACGTGCTGCCGACCCCCGGCTCGCTCTCCACCGCCACCGTGCCGCCGTGCGCCTGCACGATGTGCTTGACGATCGACAGCCCCAGGCCGGTGCCGCCCGCCTTGCGGCTGCGGGCCTTGTCGACGCGGTAGAACCGCTCGAACAGCCGCGGCAGGTGCTCCGCCTCGATGCCGCAGCCCTCGTCGCGGACACGGATCAGCGTGTGGGCGGCGGCCGCCTCGGTCGAGACGGTGATCCAGATCGTGCGGCCGGGATCGCTGTACTTGATGGCGTTGTCGACGAGGTTGATGAGCGCCTGCTCCAGCAGCGGCGCGTTGACCTGCGCCTCGATCTCCGGGGCGCAGGAGACGTCGAGACGGATCGACCGGTCGCCGGCACGGGGCTGGCAGTCGGTCGTCACCGCCGCCAGCACGTCCGCGATGCGGACCCGCTCGCGGGGCAGGTCGCCCATGCCCTCGCTCTGTTCGATCCGCGACAGCGCGAGCAGGTCCTCGATGATCGACGCCAGACGGTCGGCCTGCCGGGCGATGATGGCCAGAAACCGCCGCTGGTGGACGGGGTCGTCGTCCGAGCCGTCGAGGAGCGTCTCGACGAAGCCCTTGATCGACGCGATCGGCGTCTTGAGCTCGTGGGACACGTTGGCGACGAAGTCCCGGCGCACGTTCTCCAGCCGCTGCACGTCGGTGACGTCGTTGAGCACGATCACCGCGCCGCCCTCCCCCGACAGATCCCTCAGCGCCGTGCCGCGCAGCCGGATCGTCCGGTCGCGGGCCCCGCGCAGGAGCAGGTCGTCCTCCACCGGCTCGCGGCAGTCGATGGCGCGGAGCGCGAACCGCCGCAGGTCGGGATTGCGGACCAGTTCCTGGAGCGGTCTGCGGATGGCCCGGGCCGGATCGACCGCCAGCAGTTCGGCCGCGGCCCGGTTGATGCCCACCACCCGCTGGCGGGCGTCGATGGCGAGCACGCCCTCGATCATGCTCCCGAGCACCGCCTCCTGCTGGGTGCCCTGCCTGCCGATCGTGAGCCCGCGTTCCACCAGCTGCTCGCGCAGCGCCGCGATCGCGTCGGCGAGCGCGGCGAGTTCGACCGACTCGGCCGTGGGAATCGGCGTCGTCACGTCGCCGTCGGCCAGCCGCACCGCCGCGGTGGCGAGTTCCTCCACCGACCGTGCCAGGCGGGTGGCGACGGCGAGCCCGGCGGCCAGCGCCGCTGCGGCGCAGGCGAGAAACCCGGCGAGCAGCCAGCGCTGCGACCGCGCCAGGTCGGCGTCGGCAGCGGCCGTGTCGGCCGCGACGCGGACGATGCCGGTGGGCGCGTCGACGCGACCCGTCGGGGCGGCCACCACCAGAATCCGCCGCCCGGCCGTCGCGTCGTAGCGGCTCTCCCGTGCGATGCGGCCGGCGGCCGCCTCGGCGACGAGCGTGTCGGCCCCGGTGGCGCGATCGCTCCAGACGTCGCCCGCGGCCGACGTCGCCAGCAGCGTGCCGTCGGTGTCCAGGAGATCCACGCGGGCCCGCTGGTCGCCGACCAGCCGCCGGGCGGCGGCGGCGAACCGGGCCGGCTCGACGGTGCCGGCCGGGTCGGACACGCCGGCGGCCAGGCGGGTGGCCATGTCGGCGACCCGCGAGAACTGGGCGGCGTCGGCCAGCCGGGCCAGCTGGACGCTCGACACCCAGAAGCAGCCCACGAGGCCTGCGGCACCCAGCGCGCAGAAGGCCGCGAACACCTGCCAGACGAACCGCGAGCGGGCCATGAAGGAGACTGCGCGGGACTGCGATGGGCTGCTGGGAAGGGACGTGCCTCACGCCCGGAACCGGTATCCCACGCCGCGGACCGTCTCGATGTAGGAACCGAAAACGCCCAGTTTCTTGCGCAGGCCGGCGACTTGGACGTCCACCGAACGCTCCGTGACAGGATAATCCTCGCCCTTGACCGCGTCGACGATCTGTGTCCGGGTGTAGGCCCAGCCCGGCCGTTTGGCCAGAAACTGCAGCAGGGCGAACTCCGTGTAGGTGAGGTCGACCGGCGCGCCGGCGAGCGTCACCTCGTGCCTGCCGGGGTGGATCGACAGCTCGTGCACGTCGATCGTGGTGTCGAGTTCGGCCTTCAGACCGGCCTCTTTCCGCCGCAGGAGCGCCTTGACGCGGGCCGACAGCACCCGCGGGCTGAAGGGCTTGGCGATGTAGTCGTCGGCGCCGCGTTCCAGCCCGGCCACGATGTCGCTCTCCTCGCCCTTGGCGGTGAGCATGATGACGGGGATGTCGCGGGTCTTGGGGTCGCTCTTCAGCCGCCGGCACACCTCCAGGCCATCCACCGCCGGCAGCATCCAGTCGAGCACGATGAGGTCGGGCGGCTGTTTCCGTGCCGCCTTGAGTGCCTCCTCGCCGGTGCCCACGCACTGCACGCGGTAGCCCTCCTTGGAGAGCTTGTAGCTCACCAGTTCCTGGAGGTCCTCCTCGTCGTCCACCACGAGAATCTGTTGGCCGGGCATCGGCGGGCACCCGTGTGTTGCGGGGGAGCGGGGAACGGCGTCCACGGCCGCCGCACGGTATCGCGGCGCCGTTAGGGTTTCGTGAGCCCCGGCCCCGCGGCCGGACTCAGGAGAGCAGCATCTCGACGTCCTCTGCCGTGAGGCTCGACACCATGGTCTCGTCGGCGCGGACGATCGACTCGGCGAGTTCCCGCTTGCGGTCCTGGAGCGTGACGATCTTCTCCTCGACGGTGTCGCGGGCGATGAGGCGGTAGGCGAACACGCGGCGGGTCTGGCCGATGCGGTGCGCGCGGTCCACGGCCTGGGCCTCGACGGCGGGATTCCACCAGGGATCGAGGATGTAGATGTAGTCGGCCGCGGTGAGATTGAGGCCCTGCCCGCCCGCCTTGAGGCTCACGAGGAACAGCCGGCAGTCGGCATCCTCCTGGAACCGCTGCACGCGGGCCTGGCGGTCGGTCGTCTTGCCGTCGAGGTACTCGTAGGTGATGCCCCGGGCGTCGAGGTGTCGGCGCACGATGGCCAGGAAGCTCGTGAACTGGCTGAACACGAGCACCTTGTGCCCCTCGTCGATCACCTCGGAGAGCTGCTCGAGCAGGGTGTCGAGCTTGGCGGCCGGATCGTCGATCCGCGCCGGGTCGACCAGCCCCGGATGGCAGGCGGTCTGCCGCAGCCGCAGGAGCGCCTCGAGCACGGCGATCCGCGACCGCCCGATGCCCATGCGGCCGATCCGTCCCGAGAGCTCGAGGCGGTAGTGCTCCCGTAGTTGGTCGTAGGCCTTGCGCTGCTCCTCGCCCAGCTCGCAGAACAGCGTCTGCTCGGTCTTCTCCGGCAGGTCGGAGAGCACCTGCGCCTTGGTCCGCCGCAGCAGGTAGGGCCGGACGGCCCGCGCCACCACCTCGGTGCTCGTGCGTCCGCCGGCGAGGAACCGCTTGAGGCGGGTGGCGCTGCCGAGCTGGCCGGGATTGAGGAATTCGAAGATGCTCCACAGTTCGCCGATGTGGTTCTCCACCGGCGTGCCGGTCAGGGCCAGCCGGTGGCGGGCCCGCAGCAGCCGGCAGGCCTTGGCCGCCTGGCTGGCGGCGTTCTTGATCGACTGCGCCTCGTCGAGCACGACGTAGTCGAACTCGATCTCCCGGTGGTTGACGATGTCGCGCCGCAGGGTTCCGTAGGTGGTGAGCACGATGTCGTGCTCGAGCACGGCCGTCGTGTCGTCGAGCCGGGCATTGCCGGTGTAGTTGAGCACCCGCAACGACGGGGCGAAGCGGCGGGCCTCCTCGATCCAGTTGAACACGAGGCTCTTGGGGACGATCACGAGCGACGGTCGGTGGGCGATGCCGCCCTCCACGAGCGCCGCCTGCCGACGGACGAGCATCGCCAGCACCTGGATCGTCTTGCCGAGGCCCATGTCGTCGGCGAGGCAGCCGCCCAGTCCCATCCGTTCCAGGAACGTCAGCCAGCCGAGGCCCTCCCGCTGGTAGTGACGCAGCGTGCCCTGGAACCCCTCGGGCTCGTCCTCGGCCTCGGGACGTTCGCCGCGCGACAGCTCGTCGCGGATCCTCTCGAAGGCCTCGTCGACGTGCGACTGCGGCTGGCCCGCCAGCAGCGCGTCGAGGAGGGCCATCTGGATGCGGCCGTAGCGCAGGCGGCCGTCGTGCTTCTGGGCCAGGAGCGCCATCGGCTCGATCTGGGCGGCCAGCGCGTCGGGCAGGATGCCGAGCGACCCGTCCGACAGCTCCACCGAGCGGCTCCCCCGGGCGATGGCCTCCAGCAGGGCGGGCAGGTCGGCCGTCACGCCGCCGAAGTCGATCGCCGCCGAGAGCTCGAACCAGTCGATGCCGCTGGTCACGTTCCAGGCCACGCTGCCGGCCGGCCGGTAGCGCCGCCCGGAGACCTCGACCGTCCAGCCGGCGGCGGCGAGTTGGGAGACGGACGCGTCGAGCCGGTTGCGGGCGATCTCCACGTGATGGCCGACCTCCGCGGCCTCGGCCTCCGCGGCCCGTGGCGGCGTGCCGCCGTACCGGGGCAGCATGGCGATGGCATCGCGTTCCGCCGCCCGGTCACGCCGCACGAGGATCCTGCGGGCCTGGTCGGCGGCACCGCCGGCGGGCTCGTCGGCGGCCACGAGGATGCCGGCGTAGTCGAACCAGATGCGACCGGCCAGCTGCACCCGCGGCGTCGCGCGGCGCCGCGGCGATCGGGCGGCGCGGGCCGACTCCTCGTCCATCGCGGCGGGATCGTCCTCCGCGTCGAGCCGCACCGACGGCGAGTCGTCGAGCACGAGCTTCGGCCGCGGCGCGCCCGACTCGATCCGCCAGCCGGTCCACCCGGGCAGCTCCAGCCGCGGCAGGTCCGCCAGCAGCGCCAGCCGGTCGATGAGACCGTCCACCTGGGCACCGGAAAACTCGATCGGCCCGCGCCGCTCGAACTGGTCCATCCAGCCGCCGGTGCCCGTCACGTTCAGTCGCGCGAGACGGTCCTCGAAGACGATCAGGCCCGACCGGAGGATCGCCCGCGGCGTCCGCAGGTCCTTCCGCTCGCTGCCCCGCACGAGCATGCCGCGGAGCGCGGCCCGGCCGGGTCGCGGCGGCGGCTGCGGCTCGGCCGACAGCTCCGCGACGGTCTCGCCGCGGGTGCTGACGGCGTCGTCGGGCTCGATCACCAGCGCGAACTCCCAGGGGCGTCCGCCGTCCCAGACCAGCGGCACGACGAGATCGGGATTCCGCCGCGGCTCCGGCTGCAGCACGAGCCGGCCGGTCTCGCAGAGCATCGCCAGGTGCGTCGCCGCCGACTGGGCGCTGACCACGACCCGGGCGATCGTCCGCCGCTCCAGCGGCTCCGCGACCCCCGTCTCGCCGACGGCCGTGGCGCCGACGAGCTGGGCGAGGATCGACCGCTCCTGCGGGTCGAGCTGGGCGAGTTCCACGTCGCCGGGCCCGATCACGATCGGACGCGGCCGGCCCGTGGCATTCCCGGCCACGTCGAGCTGCATCCTCCCGGGGAGGAGCACGGCGGCCCGGGCGTCGGCCGAGGCCGCCAGGTCGAGGAGGAACACGACCGCGCCCGCCGCCCGGCGGCCGTCGCCGATCGTGACCATGCGATCGCGCACGGCCGGCTCGACCAGCCGCCTGCGTTCGTCGAGTTCGCTCGCCCAACCGGGGAGCCGCGTCGATCCGGCGCGGCTCCCCGCGAGCGCGACCGTGGGGGCGGCGGCGACCGGCCCGCGCCGCGCCGTGGAAGGGGAAGCGTCCTCGTCGCCGCCGGCCTCTGCGTCGTCGGCCGCGCCGTCCGTGGCGGCGTCGTGATCGTCCGCCGGCACGATCTCCAGCGCCAGCGGCGTGTGATCGTGCAGGTTCGAGAACAGGCCCCGGCGATCGACCTCCAAGAGCACGGCCGCCAGGAGCGCGCACGGCTTGCCCGTCCGCCCCACGGGGCTCGTGGAGCGGCTCTCCAGCGACATCCCGCCGCGGCGGCGGGCCGAGAGCTCCAGGTGGACCTCGTGATCCTCGCCATCCTCGGCGGCGAAGCGGGCGTGCACCTGCCCGACGCGCGGGCACCACACCCGCTTCAGCGGCAGCGAGCGGGCGGTGGCGACGTCCGCCGGCGAGAACAGATGGAACAGGCGTTTTTCGAGGCTCGTCATGCGGCGCGCACCGGGTGGGGAGATGGTTGCGCACGACGCGCCGGCAGCGGGGCCGGACCGCGCGCAACACGCTGTTGTACCCCGCCGGGGCCGCGGCTGGCGAGGGGCCGCGTCACGGCCGGCCGCAGGCCTTCACGGTCGCGACCAGTTCCAGCACGTTTTCCACGGGCGTCTGGGGCAGGATGCCGTGGCCGAGATTGAAGATGTGGCCGGGGCGACCGGCCGCCTCCGCCAGCACCCGCCGCGTCTGGCGATGGACGGTGTCACGGTCGGCCAGCAGCACCACCGGATCGAGGTTCCCCTGGACGGCGCGGTCGTCGCCGACGAGCCGCCACGCCTCCGCCAGCCCGATCCGCCAGTCCACCCCGATCACGGAGCCTCCCGCCTCGGCCAGCAGCGGCAGGAGCGCCGGGTTGCCCGTGGCGAAGTGGATCACCGGCGCGTGCCGCGCCGCCTCCGCCAGCGCCACGCGGCTGTGCGGCAGGACGTACCGGGCGTAGTCGGCGGGCGACAGGCAGCCGACCCAGCTGTCGAACAGCTGCACCAGTTGGGCGCCCGCCTCCAGCTGCGCCACGAGGTAGCGGCTCACGGCCCGGGCGATCCGGCCCATCAGGTCGTGCCAGGCCGACTCGTGCCGGTACATCAGCGACTTGGTGTGCAGCCAGGCCCGGCTCGTGCCCCCCTCGATGCAGTAGCCGGCCAGCGTGAACGGCGCCCCGGCGAACCCGATCACCGGCAGCGCGTCGTCGAGTCCGGCGCGGGTGGCACGCACCACCTCCATCACGTACTCCAGCGCGTCGAGCCGCTCCAGTTCGCGAAGCCTGGCGACGTCGGCCGGTTCCCGCAGGGGGTTGTGGATGACCGGTCCCTCTCCCGCGGCGAACTCGAGGTCCATCCCCATCGGCTCGAGGATCGGGAGCAGGTCGCTGAAGATGATGGCCGCATCGACGCCCAGCCGGTCCACGGTGGCGATCATCACCTCCGCGGCGAGCCGCGGGTTCTTCACCAAACCCATGAAGTCGACCTGTTCCCGCACGCGGCGGTACTCCGGCAGGTAGCGGCCCGCCTGCCGCATCAGCCAGACCGGCGTCCGCTCCACCGGCTCCCGGCGGCATGCCCGCATGAGCAGTGCCTGCCGCCGCCGTTCGGTCCGGTCCGGGGGGGCGGCGGAGGCCCCGGTCTGCGCGGCGGGGAGCGGCCCGGAACTCGCTGCGGCTGGGCCGGAATCGGACATGACGTGCTCGGGCGGAGTGGGCGGACGGGCGGGTGGCAGCCGGGAGACTACAATACCCTGTCGCGGCGTGCAGGGAGCAGCATGATCGAATTCGTGTCGGGCATCTCCGTCGTCTGCTTCGCGGCCAGCTACGCCGTGGCGCTGGTGTGCGAGGCCTCGCGGCTCCTGTTCCGCTCCGGCGTGCGCGGGGCGGTCATGATCGCCTTCGCCGGCGCCGGGCTCGTCGCCCACACGCTGTTCCTGGGGTGGCGGGCGGCCCACGAGCAGGCGGTGCCGCTGTCGAGCGCCTTCGACTGGTACCTGCTGGCCGCCTGGCTGCTCGCCGGCGGCTACCTGTGGATCACGCTCGCCAATCCGCGCACGCCCGTGGGCCTGTTCATGCTGCCGGTCGTGCTCGGGCTGATCGGCGCCGCGCAGCTCTCGAGCAGGATCCCCTTCCCGCAGACGCCCGCCACCCAGGTCTGGGGGGCGATCCACGGCAGCTTCAATCTCGCCGCCAGCGTGGCCGTCGCCAGCGGCGGGCTCGCCGGCCTGCTGTGGCTCATCCAGGCGGGCAGGCTCGCGCGGAAGCGGCCGCCGCTCAACAGCTTCCGCCTGCCGAGCCTGGAGCGGCTCGCGCAGGTCACCGACCGCACCCTGCCGATCGCGGCATCGACCGCCGCGGCGGGGTTCCTCTCGGGGATCGTCCTCAACGCGGTCAACCGGCAGGCCGGCCTGCTGGAGACGGTGCCCTGGACCGACCCGGTGGTGCTGCGGATGGGCGGGCTCGTGGCCTGGCTGGTGGCGGCCGCCGTCGCGGCGCGGATGGGCGGCCGCCGCGCCGACGGGCCGCGGACCGCGGCCTGGCTCTCGGTGGCGAGTTTCGTGCTGCTGACCGGCTCGATCCTCTGGGGGCTGGCCGCTCCGACGCGGCACGGGGTGCCGCCGACGCGGCCCGCGGATGCGTCATCGGAGGCGGCGCCATGACGCTCGCGTTCGTGGGCGGGACGCACCGCACCGTGCCGCTGGCGCTCCGCGAGCGGCTGGCGTTCTCGGCCGAGCAGGCGGCCGATGCACTGGGCCGATTTCGCGAGCGGTTCCCCGGCCGGGAGGCGGTGCTGCTCTCGACCTGCAACCGGGTGGAGTTCTACGCCGCCGGCGGCCAGGCGGACGGCCCGCCGCGGCCCGAGCAGCTCGTCGCGTTCCTGGCCGAATGCCGGGGCCTCGACGCCTCCCTGCTCACCCCCGTGCTCGCCGGCGATCGCGACGAGGCGGTGGTGCGGCACCTGTTCAGCGTGGCGGCCGGCCTCGACAGCATGGTGCTGGGGGAGCCGCAGATCGTGGCCCAGGTGAAGCAGGCCTGGAGCCTGGCGCAGGAGAGCCGCACGTCGGGACCCCTCACCGGGGAGATGTTCCAGGCCGCCCTGCGGACGGCGAAACGGGTGGCCACGGAGACGGCCATCGGCCGGGAGCGGCTGTCGATCCCGAGCGTCGCCGTCGCGGACTTCGCCAGCGGCGTCTTCGAGCGGTTCGACGACAAGCGGGTGCTCTTGATCGGCGCGGGCAAGATGGCCGCCGAGACCCTCCGCTACCTGCGGGCGGCGGGCGCCCGCGACGTGGTCATCCTGAATCGGTCCGCGTCCCGCGCGGATGAACTGGCGGCGCGGCTCGACGTGCGGGCCGGACGGTTCGAGGACCTCGTCGCCGAACTGGCCGCCGCCGACCTCGTGGTGAGCACGACGGGCGCGACGGAGCCGATCGTGTCCCCGGAGCGGTTCGCCGAGGCGGAACTCCACCGGGGCGGGCGGCCGCTGGTCGTGCTCGACCTCGCGGTGCCGCGCGACTTCGATCCGCGGATCGGCGCCCGGCCGGGTGTCTGGCTGTATTCGGTCGACGATCTGGCCGCCGCCTGCGACGCCAACCGCCGCCGCCGGCAACGGGAGCTGCCGGCGGCCCTGGCGATCATCGACGAGGAGGCGCGGCGGTTCATGGGCGACCTCCATCACCGTTCCACCGCGCCGGTCATCGAGCGGCTCCGCGCGGGCTGGAGCGAGACGGGCGAGGCGGAGCTGGAGCGGTTGTTCCGGCGGCTGCCCGCGCTCGACGCCGCCGCACGGGCGGAGATCCGCCAGGCCTTCGATCGCTACGCGGCCAAGCTGCTCCATCCGCCGCTGGCGTCGCTGCGGAGCGAAAGCCGCGCGGGCCCGCCGCACGGCCTGCTCGACGCCCTCAAGCGGCTGTTCGACCTGAAGGATTAGCGTCGCCGCCGGGCAGGTGGTGCGGGGACCGGCGCACGCACGGCCCCCAGGCCGCGGCAGGATTGAACGGCGGCGGGGCATCGGTCATGCTCTCGCGGCATCCGCGTGCCCGAGCGACAGCGCGAGCGACAGGAGGAGCCCCGCATGCCGTCAGACCACCGTGATTCCCCTGCGGCCGCCGCGCAGGCCGCTCCCGGCGTGCTCGTCATCCTCGGCGCGTCGGGAGATCTCACCAAGCGGCTGCTCATGCCGGCGCTCTACAACCTCGCCTGCGACGGGCTTCTGCCGGAGGAGTTCGCCGTCGTCGGCATGGCCCGGGCGGCCCTGACGACCGACACCTTCCGGGCGCAGCAGCGGCAGGAGATCGCCCGGTTCCACACCCGGCGGACCTTCGACGCCGCGCGGTGGGAGTGGCTCGAGTCGCGGCTGCACTACACGTCCGGCGGGTTCGACGACGCCGCGGCCTACGGCCGGCTGCGGGAGCTGGTGGCGGCCGTGGGCCGGGGCGCGGCGGCCGACAACACGCTCCTTTATCTGGCGATCTCGCCCGAGTTCTTCGCCACGGTCAACGAGCAGCTGGCTGCCGCCGGGTTCACGCGGCTGCGCGGCCGCAAGCGGATCATCGTCGAAAAGCCGTTCGGCAAGGATCTCGCCAGCGCGCACGCCCTGAACGAGTCGCTCCTCGCCCTCTGGAAGGAGGAGGAGATCTACCGCATCGACCACTACCTCGGGAAGGAGACGGTGCAGAACCTGCTGGCGTTCCGCCTGGCCAACGGCATGTTCGCGCCGCTGTGGAACGCCCGTCACATCGATCACATCCAGATCACCGCCACCGAGACGGTCGGCGTGGAGACCCGCGGCGAGTACTACGACAAGACCGGCGTCGTCCGCGACATGCTGCAGAACCACCTCATGCAGATGCTCGCCTACGTCTGCATGGAGCCGCCCGCGTCGCTCGATCCCGACGTCGTCCGCGACGCCAAGGCACGCGTGCTCGAGTCGGTGCGGCCGTTCGGTCCCGCGGAGCTGGCCGGCGACTGCGTCCGCGGGCAGTACGGACCGGGCGTGAGGCCGGATGGCACGGCGGCGGTCGGCTACCGCGAGGAGCCGAAGGTGGACCCGGGGTCGAACACCCCGACGTACGCCGCCCTCAAGCTCCATCTCGACAACGAGCGCTGGGCCGGCATGCCGGTCTACCTGCGGAGCGGCAAGGCGCTGTGGAAGCGGGGAACGGAGATCGTGGTGCAGTTCAAGGGGGAGCCGGGGGCCGGCATCGCCGAGGGCCTTGCCAACACGCTGGTGTTCCACATCCAGCCCTTCCAGGGCGTGGAGATCCGCATGCACGCCAAGCGGCCCGGCCCGGCGTTCGAACTCCAGCGGGCCGGCATGCGGTTCGACTACGCGGAGACGTTCGAGGCATCCCGGGGCACGGGCTACGAGGTGCTGCTCTCCAGCGCCCTCAACGGCGACCCGACGCTGTTCACGCGGACCGACTTCGTGGAGTCGTCGTGGCGGATCGTGCAACCGGTGCTGGATGCCTGGAAGGCCGATCCGGCCGCCGACTTTCCCAACTACCCGGCGGGCACGTGGGGTCCCCGGTCGGCCTCCGCGCTTTTGGAGCGGGACGGCCGCCGCTGGCACGAATGCCTCAGCCGCGAGGTGCTCTGCCGCAGCGCCGTGTTCGCCGACGCCCCGGCGGTGCTGCTCAACACGCTGATGCTCGCCTTCCGCCCGCTCGCCGTCGACGCCGGGGCGACGATCATGGAGCGGGGGGAGCGGACGTGCGAGTTCTACGTCGTCTGCCGGGGCGAGTTGGCGGCGACCGGAGCCGATGGCCGGACGCTGGGGCGGGTCGCCGCGGGCGAGTGCTTCGGCGAGATGGCGGTGTTGTCCGGCCAGCCTCGCAGCGCCACGGTCCGGGCGGTCACGCCCTGCGACCTGCTCGTGCTCGACGGCGACGACTTCCGGCGGATCCTCGCCGACTTCCCGCAGGCGGCGGCCGACCTGCGGGCGGTCGCGGCCAGCCGTTCGTAGCGCGGCCCGCGGTGGCCGGGGCCGGCCCTACCGGGTCGCGGCCGGCTGCGACTGGCAGGCCGCCAGTGCCAAGAGCGCGTAGGCGGTGACGAGGTTCGGATCGCCCTCCATCCACCGCGCGGTGGCATTCACCCAGGAGCCGTCGGGCTGCTGCCGGGTGATCAGGGCGTCGGCCAATTCGCTCCGCCACGGGTGGGCCACGCCGGCGGCATCGGTGAAGGTCTCCTCGCCGAGCGTGTCGAGCGCCTTGGCCGCCGTCTGCAGGTAGTAGTAGAGCCCGGCCTGGCCCATGCCGGGGTTCTCGGCGAACGTGTAGTGCCGGGCCAGCCAGGCGACGGCCGCCTTGACCCGGGGATCGTCGCGGGTGAGGCCGGCGAAGATCATGCTCTTGAGTCCGGCGTAGGTCATCGAACCGTAGCTGCGCAGGCCGCCCTCGGGCGTCGTGCCCGCGAAGCTTTCACCACCGGCCGCGGGGGTGTAGTAGAAGCCGCCGTCGGGGTTCTTGGCGGCGAAGGGCAGCGCGTTGTGCGGGCCCTCGAGGTTCTGCGTCCGCGACACGAACACCAGCGCCCGCTGGATGGCCGGATCGTCGGCGGTGGCGCCCACGCTCCGCAGGGCCTCGATGAGGAACGAGGTGTTGGAGAGGTCGGGACGGTTCTTGCGGCCGTAGCCGGCGCCGCCGTAGGCGGGGTCGGCGACGCCCTTGCCCTCGCCGTCGTCCCACTGCAACCCCTTCACGAAGGCCTCCGCCGCCTTGATCGTGCGATCGTGACGGCCGTCGGCGTTGCAGGCCGACAATGCCACCAGTGCGATCGACGTCTCGTAGTTGGCCACGTGGGAGTCGGCCGGATGGATGCCGCCGTCGTCCTGCCGGAACCGCAGCAGATAGTCGATCGCCTTGGCGACCGCCGGGGCATCCGCGGGCGTGCCGCTCTTGACCAGCGCGGTCACGGCCAGCGCCGTGATGGCCGGCCCGGCCTGTGCCGAGAAACTGCCATCGGCAGCCTGCCCCTGCTCGACGAGAAAGGCCGACCCGCGGCCGATCGCCCCGCGCACCGCCGCCACGTCGGCGGCCCGGGCCGCCGGCACGGGACCCGCCAGCACGAGCCCCATCAGCACCACGATGCCGACGACTCGCATGCCACCGCTCTGGATGCCACCGCTTCGGGTCCTGGCGTCGATCGCGAGCATGATCGTTATTCTCCCGGGAACTGTGGACGACACCCCGGAAGCATACGTCCACCCCGGCCCGGAAGGAATCCGCGACCTCTCCGCAAGCCATGCCGCGGGGGACCGGCCGCGGACGCGAGCGGGGGCCGCGGCGGTCGCTCAGACAGGGGCGACGGGCAGCGCCCGGGGATGCGGCGGCACGGCACGCGGCGGCGGATCGCGGCCCTCCTCGAGCCGCCACTGTTCCCGCTCCTCGTCGCTGGCATAGTAGGTGAGCCAGACGGTCGCGTCCTCGGCGTCGGTGGTGCTGCAGTCCCAGTGGAAATAGTTGTCGGGAAGATCCACCCGCTTCACCGTCGCCGGCAGGATGTCGCGGCGGATGAGGGCGTAGAGTTCACGATCGGAGAGGTGGTCGGTGAAGTCGAGCACGATCCGCTGCGAGTAGAGCCTCTCGATCGTCTCCCAGAGCCGGTCCCGGACCTGGTCGTCGTCCAGCGTGCAGGCGGGCTGCAGGGCGAGCGGGGGCTCGAACCAGCGGGCGATCGGCACCAGCGGGGCCCGTTCCCACGCCAGCATCGACTCCAGGAACCGGTTCTCGACCGCGGTCGGCAGGAGGCGGAAGTCGATCTCCCAGATCGCCTCGTCGAGGTAGGGCTCGATCTCGTTTCGCAGTTCGCAGTTACGCAGCAGGCATTCGACTTCGTGCGGTTCGGGATGGTGTGCGAGCGGCATGCCGAGTTCCCTGGGAGGCCGTGGATGGGGGACCGTGTGCACCGGCCCCGGATCGCTTTCGACGATACCAACGCCTCCGACCGGTTCAATGAATCCGCCGCCGTTTTCGGGGCGATTTTCGGACCGTCGAACCGCACGACCCCTACGACGCGCCCACCTTTCCGGCCTTGCGCCGGCGCGGGGTCCGCCGGGGCGCCCGGCGGGGGAATCGGGGCGGTTCACGAGGCCCGTGCCAGCCCACTCGGCCACAGGCGGCCGCCGGCGTGGCCGGCCGGTTCAGCCGGCCGCTTCCGGGCTGCCGCCGCATTCGAGGGCCGCGATCTTGGCGACGCGCCGGGCGTGACGGCCCCCCTCGAACGGCGTCTCCAGCCAGGTGCGGATCAGCTTGTCCTGCACGTCGGCGCCGATCATCTCCGCCGACAGGCAGAGCACGTTGAGGTCGTTGTGCCGCCGGCTCATCTCGGCCGTCACCTCGTCGTGGCAGGTCGCCGCCCTGACGCCCGGCAGTTTGTTGGCCGCGATCGCCATGCCGACGCCGGTGCAGCACAGGAGGATGCCGCGGTCGGCCGTGCCGTGGCTCACCCGGCGGGCCACGTCGGCGGCGACGTCGGGATAATCGACGGCCTCGTCACCGTGGCAGCCGCAGTCGAGCACCTCGTTGCCCATTCGCTCGAGCAGGCCGATGAGCCGCAGTTTCGCCGCCACGCCACGATGATCGCTGCCGATGGCAATCCGCATGCAGTGCTCCCACTTCCAACCGGGCCTGACCACGAGGCCGGGTCGCTGCCGTTGTCCCCGGAGACGCCGCCGTCATCCGTCCGGCCCGGGGCCTATCAGCCGAACAGCGTGGTCCCGAGTGTATCGAGTCTCGCGACCAAATGCGCCCGGATTTGTTCCGCACATTTCCGGTAGGTCGCCAGGGTGCCGCCGATGGGGTCGATGACGTCGTGGCGGTCGGGCGAAAGCATGGCGACGCGGCCTCCGACCTCGGGAAACTGGGCCAGGATGGTGGTCCGGTGGGCCGCGGTCATGGTCCAGATGATGTCGGCCTGGCGGGCGAGGTTCTCGGTCAGCGGCTGGCTCTCGTGGCCGGAGAGGTCGCCGCCCAGGTCGCGGATCGTCTCGACCGCCCCGGTGCTCGCCTTCCCGCCGCCCCAGGCGGCGATCCCGGCACTGGCCACCACCACGCCGTGCCGTTCGATCTCGTCTGCCCGGCAGCCCAGCCGCTCGGCGGCGAGTTCCCGGAACAGTGCCTCGGCCATCGGGCTGCGGCAGGTGTTGCCGGTGCAGACGAACAGCACCATCAGGCTGGAGAGGCGGCGCAGCGTCTCCTCCGAGACGATGCCGGGCCGGACCACGCGGAAGCCCGCGGGATCGATGGCGATCGCCGTGGCCGGCTGGGCATAGCGGGCCCTGCCGTCGTCGATCACGAGGCTCACGGCGGCGCGGGAGGCGTTGCAGCGGTCGACGACCTCCGCGGCCGTCACCGGCGGAACGGCGGTCGCATCGAACGATTCGGCCAGCGCGACCGGCCCCGCCAGCATCCGCATGCAGTCGGCCAGCATCGGATGGCCGGGAACCCGCAGCCGCAGCCTGCCGCCGCCGACGAGCCGGCGCCGCACCGCTTCCGGCAGACGGTGCACGAGGCTGTCGGGATGGTCGTCCTCCACGAGGATCGTGACCGGGCCCGGCCAGCAGCGGCGCGACAGCCGCTGGCCCAAGGGCGTGAGCCGGGGCGCCCAGTCGAGGGCCTCTTCGGCACTCTTGAGCGCCAGCGACAGCCGGGGCTCCTCCGGCCACTCGGGGGCCAGCCCCACCAGGCGTTCGACCGCCGCCCCGTGCCGGGCGCTGGCGGCCACGACATAGTCGGTCTCGGTCGGAAAGGCGACCGCCCGGCCCTCGGCGAGGGCCTGCACGGCACGGTGCACGACGTCGCGGGCGTCGTCCGAGCGGCGCAGGTCGATGACGAGGGGCGGCATGGGCGGGGCCGGCGTCGGGAGGAGCCCTGCACCCGGCGACCCGGCGGCGCGGGGAAAACGAAACGCGGCACGCGGGTGAGAGCCGGGAAAAGTACCGGAGTTTCACCCGTCCAGTCAAGCATCGTCGTCTGGGCAGGACGGGTCGTCAGCCGGGTGATCCGGCCTCCCGCCGGCGTCGGCGGAGCTGGCGGAATCGCAGCCCTTCTGCCGCCCGTCGCCGCGCATTCCGGCGGACAGTTTTCGGCTTGTGACGTAGTCGTGCGGTCCGGTATTCCTCCCCCCGAGGCTGCACGTTCCTCCATCGGCACCATTGATGCTCATCCGCACGCGCCCGACACCGCCGCCCCCGTCTCCTGCGCGCGGGCCCCTCCCCGTCGGCCGCGGCCGGTGCGGTCGGCTCGTGGTTCGGCGGTCGATGCGGGCGTGGGTCGGCGCGGCCCCGCTCCTGTGGGCGATCGCGACGACGGCCGCCGCGCAGCCGCCCGGCCCGACGCCGGGCGTCACGCCCCTGCCGCCCCCGGCGGCGGCGCCGGCGGTCGACGAGGCCAACCGGATCGTCGAGGTGCGGATCGAGGGCAACCATGCCACCGACGTCTCCAAGCTCCCCAAGCTCGTCACCCGCGCCGGCCAGATCTTCGACGCGCAGGCGATCGAGGAGGATGTCCGCACGCTGCACCGCTGCCGCAAGTTCGTCGACGTCCATCCGAAGTACGTCCGCGTCAAGGAGGGCGTGGTCGTCGTGTTCCAGGTGGTGGAGCGGCCGATGCTGCGGTACGTCAAGTACGTCGGCAACCAGCGGGTGCCGACCCGCACGCTCCGCAAGAAGAGCGAGATCGACGTCGGCGACTCGATGGACGCCTACGTCGTCGAGGAGGCCCGGCGCCGCATCGAGTCCTACTACCACGAGAAGGGCTACGACGCCGCCAAGGTGACGACGATCGAGGGGAGCAAGCCCGGCGACAACGGGGCGGTGTTCCTCATCGACGAGGGCCGCAGCCGCAAGTCGCTGTGGACGAGCTTCGTCGGCAACACGATCGCCACCGATGCCCGGCTGCTCACGCAGATCAAGTCGAAGCCCGGCGTGCTCTGGCTGATCGGCGGCGACCTCGATCGCACCAAGATCGACGCCGACGTCGAGGCGCTCACCGCCTACTACCGCAGCCTCGGCTTCTTCCAGGCGAAGGTCGGCCGCGAGGTCGAGGTCGTCGATGGCGGCAAGCGCGAGTGGACGATGCTGACGTTCGTGATCAACGAGGGCCCGCGGTACTCCGTCCGCAACGTGTCGTTCGTGGGCAACAGCAAGTTCAAGAGCGAGTTCATCGCCCGCGACCTCAAGCTCACCAGCGGCCAGCCCTTCAACCAGTCGAAGATGGATGCGGACCTCGGCATGATCCGCGACATCTACGGCGGCCGCGGCTTCGTGTTCGCCGACATCCGGGCCGATCCGCGGTTCCTCGAGGAGCCGGGCCAGCTCGACCTCGTCTACAACATCGACGAGGGGCAGCGGTACCGCGTCGGCAAGATCAACGTCCGCATCCGTGGCGAGCACCCGCACACGCGTCACAGCACGGTGCTCAACCGGCTGTCGCTGCGGCCGGGCGACATCCTCGACGTCCGCAAGCTGCGGGAAGACGAACGCCGCCTCAAGTCGAGCAGCCTGTTCCTCGCCGACGCCGCCAAGGGCGAGGGCCCCCGCATCGTGTTCAGCAAGCCCGACGGCGAGGAGAACAAGCAGATCGCCCGCGATCCGAAGCGGCCGGGCTTCCGCGGCCAGAGCCCCGACGACGGCGACGAGGCCGACGCGGTGCTCGATCTCGTGCTCGAAGGGGCGTGGAACGCGGACCACGCGCCGCAGGAGCAGGCGCCGCAGGAGCAGGTGGCGGAGCGGCCCGTGTGGCGCGGGCAGAGCCCCCAGCCCGCGGCGCAGCCGGCCTGGGGCGGCATGCCGCTGGCTCCCGCCGGGCCCGACACGATCGACTACGGCCGGACCGTGGCCCCGGCGCCGCGGGCGCCGGCCTTCGTGGCCCAGGCGCCGGCGGCCGGGCCGCAGCCCTTCCCGGGAGGCGTGGCACCGGCCGTGCAGCCCGGCATGATGCAGCCCGCCTTCTCCCCGGCGGTCGGCCAGTATGCAACGCCGGTCATCGGCCAGCCGCCGGCCCCTGCCGTCGGGCAGCCGGCGATCGTGCAGTCGGTGCAGTTCCAGCCGGGCCCGCTGCCGCCGGGCGGACAGCCGGGCATGATGCAGCCGGGCATGATGCAGCCGGGCATGGTGCAGCCGGGCATGGTGCCGAACTTCGCCGAGCCGCTGCAGGTCTTTCCCGGGCAGGAGCCCTACGTCGTCGTCGACGTCGATGCGGAGGAGACGCAGACCGGCCGGCTGATGATCGGTGCCGGCGTCAACTCCAACGCCGGCCTGGTCGGCAACATCGTCATCGACGAGCAGAACTTCGACATCACCCGGCTGCCGCGGAGCTGGGACGACATCCGCAACGGCACCGCCTTCCGCGGCGCCGGGCAGCGGTTTCGCCTGGAGGCCGCCCCCGGCACGCAGTTGCAGCGGTACACGGCGACCTTCCAGGAGCCGTATCTCTTCGACACGCGGATCGGCCTGTCCACGAGCGCTTCCTACTACACCCGCTATTTCTACGACTGGGCGGAAGGCCGCGTGGGCGGCCGCGTCGGCCTGGGCTACCAGTTCGCCTTCGCTCCCGACCTCTCCGTGAACACCGCGTTCCGCGGGGAGAGCGTCGACGTCTACAACCCGCGGCTGCTCACGCCGGCGATCCAGAACATGCTGGGCACCAACGCGGTCTACGGGTTCAGCGGCGGCCTCATCCACGACACGCGCGACAGCCCGTTCCTGCCGACGCAGGGACACCTGGCGACGTTCGAGTTCGAGCAGGTCATCGGCACGTTCGTCTACCCCCGCGGCATCCTCGAGGGCCGGCAGTACTTCCTGCTGAACGAGCGGCCCGACGGGTCGGGGCGGCACGTGCTCTCGATCGGTTCCGTGCTCGGCATGTCCGGCCCCAACACGCCGGCGTACGACAACTTCTTCGCCGGCGGCTACAACACGATCCGCGGCTTCACCTTCCGCGGCGCCAGCCCGAGGCAGACCGCCACCGGCGCCGCACCGGTCAACGCGGCGCAGAACGCCGCCATCATCGGCGGCCCGTTCGAGTGGCTCAACACCGTCGAGTACATGTTCCCCATCACGGCCACCGACGCCCTCCGCGGCGTGGTGTTCACCGACTTCGGCACCGTCGAGTCGAACGTCTCCATCCAGAACATGCGGGTGGCGCCGGGCTTCGGCCTGCGGATCACGCTGCCGGCCATGGGACCGGCGCCGATCGCGCTCGACTTCGCCTTCCCGGTCGTCTACGCCCCCTACGACAGCAAGCAGCTGTTCAGCTTCTTCGTGGGATTCGCCCGCTAGTCCGCCCGCGGAACCAGACCGTCATGCCCAGCGCCCCGGCAGCGACCGAGCGGATCCTCGTCGTCGGCAACGGCTTCGTCGGCGACACGGTGCTCGGCATCCCCTTCCTGCGCAACCTGCGGCGCCGCTTCCCGGACGCGCGGATCGACCTGCTGATCGAGCCCGCGGCGGCCGCGGTGCTGGCCCACTGCCCCTACGTCGATGACCGGATCGCCTGGCCGCGGCCGCCGCGATCCCAGCGGCTCATGCCGGCCGCGCTGGCCAGGTTGCTGGCCCATGCCGGTTGGCTGCGGTCGCGCAAGTACACGCGGGCCTACCTCTTCAAGCGGTCGTTCTCCAGCGGACTGCTCGTGCGGCTGGCGGGCATTCCGTGGCGGGTCGGGCACGCGTCCGAGGGGCGGGCGTGGCTGCTGTCGCGGGCGGTGGGCACGCGGCCCCACCGGCACCAGGTGGAGGCCTATCTCGACCTGCTGCGCTGCGACGGCATCGAGGTGGACGACGGCCGGAACGAGAACTGGGTCTCCCCGGGCGATCGCGAGCACCTCGACGGGCTGCTCGCCGGCCTGCCGGCCGGCAGGCCGTACGTGTTCATCGCCATGCGGTCGACCAACGCGGCCAAGCACTGGCCGGGCGAGCGCTGGGCGGGGCTGATCGACTGGCTGGTGGCCACGCGGCGGTGCGAGGTGTTCTTCTGCGGCGGTCCCGCCGACATCGCCATGCACGCGGAGGTCCTGGCCCGCCTCGCACCCGGCGTGGCCGATCACGTCCACGACCATTCCCGGCAGGTGTCGCTGCGGCAGGTCGGCGGCCTGTTGGCGCGGATGGATCTGTGCGTCGGCATCGACAGCGGCCTGCCGCACATCGCCGCCTCCCACGGCGTGCCGGTGGCGGTGCTCTTCGGGCCGACCGACTCCAGCCAGTGGCACCCGTGGCAGGCCGTCCACGCGGTGGTGCGTGCCGAGCGGGCCGCGGGGGCGGGCCGCGGCCCGATGCACGACATCACGGTCGCGCAGGTGATCGCGGCGGCCACGCGACTGCTCGGCGCGGGCGACCGGCCGGCTCAGGCGGCCGCCGCGCAGCCGGCCAGGAAGCCGCTCGCCCAGGCCCACTGAAAGTTGAAGCCGCCGATCCGGCCGTCGACGTCGAGCACCTCGCCGGCCAGATGCAGCCCCGGGCAGACGCGGCTTTCCATCGTGTCGAGCCGCACCTCCGCCAGCGGCACGCCGCCCGCGGTGGCCTCCGCCAGCGTGAAGCCCCGATCCCCGACGACGTCCAGCGGCGTGGCCGTGATCAGGCCGACGAGCCGGCGGCGCGGCTCGCGCGGCAGATCGCCGCCGGTCGGCGCGGCGGCCTGCTCGCACAGCAGCCGCGCGAGCCGGTCGGGCAGCCGCTCCCGCAGCACCGCCAGCGCGCCGCGGCCGCCCGCGGCCACGAGCAGGGACTCCACGTCGGCCGTGGGCATGCCCGGCAGCCAGTGGATCGACAGCCGCGGTGGCGGTGCGGCCTCCGCGCGGGCCTGCGCGGCGGCCACGAGCCAGTGACGGCTGATGTCGAGCACGGCGGGGCCGGAGAGGCCGAAGTGGGTGCACAGCGTGCTGCCGACGCAGGCCTTCAGCCGGCGGCCGCCGGCGGTCGACAGCACCAGTTCGGCGGGGAGCGTGAGGCCGGAGAGGCCGGTGATCCAGTGACCCGCCGGCAGCACCAGCGGCACCAGGGCCGGCACGATCGGGTCGGTGAGCGAGTGGCCCAGCGCCGCGGCCAGGTCGTGGCCGCCGCCGTCGGATCCCGACTTCGGCAGGCTCCGGCCACCCGTGCACAGGATCACGCGGTTCGCGGCGAGCGGCCCGGCGGCCGTGGCCAGCAGGAAGCGGTCGCCATCCCGGTCGATCCGTGCCACCCGCGCGGGATGCAGGAGTGCGGCACCGGCCCGGGTGGCCTCGCGGACGAGCGCGTCGAGCACGGTGCGGGCCGAGTCCGTGACGGGGAACAGCTTGCCCGTGTCCTCCCGCTTGAGATCGACCCCCGCCGCACGGAAGAACGCGACGGTGTCGTCGGCGGTGAACCGGGCGAGCACCCGGCGGATCGCCGGCGGCGTGCTGCCGGAGAAGTCGGCGTCGCCGACCCGCCAGTGCGTCACGTTGCAGCGGCCCCCGCCGGCCACCAGGATCTTCGCGCCGAGCTTGCGGGCTCCATCGACGGCCACGATGCGGCGCGTGCGGCCGGCGGCGCGGGCCGTGCGGCCCGCCCAGGTCGCCGCGAACAGGCCGGCGGCACCGGCACCCACGATGGCCACGTCGGCTTCGCGCGTGCCGGTCGGAGGCCCGCCGGAAGGGAACTGGCCGGGCGTGGTCGGGCTTGGCTGGCTTGGCATGCGTGTCATGCGTGTCATGGGCTGCTCGGGACCGGCGACTGGACCCGGCCCCGGGGCGTCATCACAATAATCGACTCGTCCCGGGGGGTCTTCGCATGCCTGGTATCGGACGCCGGTTCCTGCTCGCGGCCCTCGTGTCGGCCGCCATGCCGTGCCTGCCGGGCACCGCCGCCGATTGGCCGCAGTGGGGTGGCGGTCAGTACCGCAACCTCGTCTCCCGCGAGCCCGATCTTCCCGCCGCGTTCCATCCCGGCAGGAAGAAGCGCGACCGGCTGGGGTTCGATCCTGCGACGACGAAGAACGTCCGCTGGCTGGTCCGCCTCGGCAGCGAGAACTACTCCTGCCCGGTGGTCGCCGGCGGCCGCGTCTACATCGGCACCAACGACGAGGACCTCGACGACCCGCGGTTCTCGCCGACCCGCGGCGGCGTGCTGCTGTGCCTCGACGAGCGGACCGGCGGGCTCGTCTGGAGGCTCGTGGTGCCGCGGCTGGAGATCGATCGCTCCAAGGTGAGCGAGGACTTCGACGACATGAACCTCGGCATCTGCTCGACGGCGACCGTCGACGGCGACCGCGTCTATCTCGTCACCAACCGCTGCGAGGTGGTCTGTCTCGACGCGGCGGGCATGGCCGACGGCAACGACGGGCCGTTCACCGCCGAGGACACGTTCTCGGTCCCCGCCGGGGCCGCGGCGGTCGCGCCCGGCCCGCAGGACGCCGACATCCTCTGGCGGTTCGACATGATCCGCGACCTGCCCGTGTTCCCGCACGACGCCGCCAACAGCTCGGTGCTCGTCGTCGGCGAGCACCTCTACGTGGGGACGGCCAACGGCGTCTACGACGGCAAGGTGGTGCTGCCGACGGCGGCGTCGCTCGTCGTCCTCGACAAGCGGACGGGCCGACTGCTCGCCCGGGACGACGGCCGCATCAGCGCCGGCGTCCTCCATGGACAGTGGTCGTCGCCGACGCTGGCGGACGTCAAGGGCCGGCAGCAGGTGGTGTTCGGCGGCGGGGACGGCCGCTGCCACGGGTTCGACCCGCTGCCGGCGCGGTTCGAGGCCGGCGACACGCCCGCGATCCTCCCGCGGCGGTGGTCGTTCGACTGCAATCCGCCCGGGTACAGGGAGCGGGGGGGCGTGCCGATCGACTACTGGGCGCTCGTCCGCGGCGGCCCGCGCACGCTCGACGCCGACGGCATGCTCGTGAGCCCCAGCGAGATCATCGGCTCGCCGGTGGTGGCGGGCAACCGCGTCTACGTGGGGATCGGGCAGGATCCGGTGCACGGTCCGGGCCGTGGCGCGCTCTCCTGCATCGCGCTCGACGACGGGGGTGATGCCGCCCGGGCCGGACGGGTCTGGCAGTACACGGGCATCGGCCGGGCGCTGTCGACGGTCGCCGTGGCCGACGGGCTCGTCTACGCCGCGGAGTATGCCGGGAAGGTGCACTGCCTCGACGCCGCCACGGGCCGGCTCCACTGGGTGCACGACACCCGCGAGGAGATCTGGTCGAGCACGCTCGTGGCCGACGGCAAGGTGTGGATCGGCACCCGCAAGTCGCTGGTGGTGCTGGCCGCCGGCACCGACAAGAAGGTGCTCGCCGACGTCAAGCTCGGCACGCCGGTCTGGTCGATTCCGACCGCCGCCAACCGCACGCTGTTCGTGGCCTCCCAGCGGAATCTCTGGGCCGTCGAGGACCGGGGCGAGATGCCCTGACGAGACGCCCCGAGCGGTTCCGCGCCGGCTCGCGCCGATTTTTGCCGGGGGCGTCACGGGGTGCTATTGTTTTGCTGGCGGCGATCCGGATCCGTGCCCCGTGCCGATGCCGGTCGCCCGTCGTGACGGTTCCGCTGATCGACCTCATGGTCCGCGACCGGACGCCCCGAGACCATTCGGGCCCCGGATCGGCGATGCGGTGCCCTCTGGAAGTTCGTTCCGAACGCGTTTCGGGAGACAATCCATGGGTTGCGCCGGAAAGTCGTGCCAGACGTGCCGCCCGGTCCCCGGCCGGCGTCCCCGCCGATCGGCGTGTGCGCCGCCCGCCGCCGCGTGCCGGGCCATCCTGGCCGCGTGCGTCGTGGCCGCGCCGGCCGCTGCGGCGGACCTGCCGCCGCCCGACTTCAACCGCGACATCCGGCCGATCCTCGCCGAGAACTGCTTCTATTGCCACGGACAGGACGCCGCCAAGCGCGAGGCCGACCTGCGGCTCGACGACCGCGATGCGGCGGTCGCCGCCGGGGCGATCGTGCCCGGCGACACCGGTGCCAGCACGTTGCTGGAACGGATCCACTCGACCGACGCCGACGTGATCATGCCGCCGCCGACGTCGAACCGGCGGCTGTCGGCGGAACAGAGGCAAACGCTCGCCCGTTGGATCGCGTCGGGGGCAAACTACGCGCCGCACTGGGCCTTCGTGCCGCCGGTGCGGCCGCGGCCGCCCGACGTCCGGCAGGCCGGAGCGATGCCGGTCCGCAACGACATCGATCGCTTCGTGCTGTCGCAGCTCGACGCGGTCGGCCTCGCCCCGGCGGCCGAGGCCGACCGGGCCACGCTCATCCGCCGGCTGCACGCCGACCTGATCGGCCTGCCGCCGACGCCGGAGGAGGTCGATGCCTTCGTGGCCGACGCCGATCCGCGGGCCTACGAGAACCTCGTGGACCGGCTGCTCGCCAGTCCGCACTACGGCGAGCGGATGGCGCTTTCCTGGCTCGACGCCGCCCGCTACGCCGACTCCAACGGCTTCCAGCAGGACGGCGACACCTGGCAGTGGATCTGGCGGGACTGGGTGGTGCGGGCCCTGAACGCCGACATGCCCTTCGACCGTTTCTCCACGCTCCAACTCGCGGGCGACCTGCTGCCGCCCGCCGCCACCGAGCAGGAGACGCTCGACCAGAAGATCGCCACCGGCTTCAATCGCAACCATCTGCTCAACGGCGAGGGGGGGGCGATCGCCGAGGAGCAGCGGTTCAACAATCTCTTCGACCGCGTCGACACCACCAGCACGACGTGGCTGGGACTGACGATGGCCTGCGCGCAGTGCCACGACCACAAGTACGACCCGCTGACGCAGCGGGACTACTACGCCCTGCTCGACGCCTTCAACCACGTCCCGGAATCGGGCGCGCCGACGCGGTTCTCGGCGCGGATCCGCGTCGCACCGCCGGTGCTCGAACTGCCCACCGAGGAGAATCGGGCGGCGATCGCCGACCTCGAGGCCGCCGTGAAGCCGCTGGAGGCGCAGGCCCGGCCGGTGATCGACGCGGCCTACGCGGCCTGGAGGGCGGGCCTGTTCGCCGACGGCGAGCCGGCCGACGGGCGGGACCTGCCGCGGAGCCTGACGCCGCTGTTGCGCAAGCCCGAGGCGGAGCGGACCGACGACGAGCGGAAGTCGATCGAGAACCAGCTGCGCCGCCACTTCGACGACAAGGTCAGGGCCGGCATCGTCAAGGACCTGCCCCAGGTGGTGCAGCACGAGGCGGCGCGGAAGGCGCTCGAAGACTACCGCGGGGACCAGCTGCCGCGGGCGATGGTGATGAGCGACGACCGGCCCCGGGAGACGAAGATCCTCGACCGCGGCGACTATCTCGCGCCCAAGGGGGAGCCGCTGCGGTTCGCGCCGCCGGGGTTCCTGCCGCCGCTGCCGGAAGGAGCGCCGGCCAACCGGCTCGGCCTGGCCCGCTGGCTGTTCCTGCCGGAGCATCCGCTGACGGCCCGCGTGCAGGTCAACCGCATGTGGCAGCACTTCTTCGGCAGCGGCATCGTGAAGACCGCCGAGGACATGGGGGTGCAGAGCGAGTATCCCCAGCACCTGCCGCTGCTCGACTGGCTGGCGGTCGAGTTCCGCGACCGCGGCTGGAGCCAGAAGCAGATGCACCGCCTGATCGTCACGAGCGCCACCTACCGGCAGGCGAGCCGCGTGACCGCCGACCACCTCGCCGCCGATCCCGAGAACCGGCTGTTCGCGCGGGCGAGCCGGTTCCGCATGCCGGCGATGGTGCTCCGCGACGTGGCCCTGGCCGCCAGCGGGCTGCTCGATCCCCGGCTGGGCGGCCGGCCGGTCTATCCGTACCAGCCCGACCAGATCTGGGAGGCGCTGGCGATCACGAAGGAACGCGACTTCACCTATCCGGTGTCGCACGGAAGCGACCTCTACCGGCGCAGCCTCTACACCTTCTGGCGGCGGACGGTGCAGCCCGCCAACATGTTCGACACGGCCAACCGGCAGACCTGCAACGTGCGGGCGAGCCGCACCTGCACGCCGCTGCACGCGCTCACCACGCTCAACGATCCCACCTGGGTGGAGGCGTCCCGCGTGCTCGCCGAGCGGGCGCTGCGATCCGCCCCCGATCCCGAGGGCCGGCTCTCGTTCGCCTTCCGGCAGGTGCTCGCCCGCCGTCCGACCGCCGCCGACCTGGCGGCGCTTCGGCGGATGCACGAGCGGCAGCTGGCGGCCTATCGTGCCGACACCGAGGCGGCACGGCGGCTGGTCGCGGTCGGGGAGAGCGGCCGCGACGAGTCGCTCGACGTCGTGGAGCACGCGGCGCTGGCGGCGGTGTGCCTGGGCATCTTCAACCTCGACGAGGCGCTGACCCGTGAGTGACGACCGCAGGAAGGGAGAACGGCATGAAACACGAGCCCGGTGAACACCTGCGGCGTCTCACCCGCCGCCAGCTCTTCGGCACGGCCGCCCCGGGCATCGGCACGGCGGCGCTGGCGTCGCTGCTGGGCCGGGATGCCCGCCCCGCGTCGGCCGCGGGCGGCACGCCCGGTCTGCCGGGGCTGCCGCACCACCCGCCGCGGGCCAAGCGGGTGGTGATGCTCTGGCAGGGAGGCGGTCCGTCGCACGTCGATCTCTTCGATCCGAAGCCGACGCTCGCCGCCCGGGGCGGCGAGGACATCCCCGCGAGCGTCCGCGGATCGACCCGGCTGTCGACGATGTCGAGCAGCTACGCCAAGTGGCCGGTGGTCGCGCCCATCAGGGGCTTCCGCCCGTACGGTGCGGCCGGCATCGAGATGAGCGAGCTGCTCCCGGGCATCGGCGGCATCGCCGACCAGATCTGCCTCGTGCGCAGCATGCACACCGAGGCGGTCAACCACGCCCCGGGCGTCACCTTCTTCCTCACCGGCTCGCAGGTGCCGGGTCGGCCGAGCATGGGCGCGTGGCTGAGCTATGGCCTGGGCTGCGAGACCGACGAGCTGCCCGCCTACGTGGTGATGACGTCCTCGGACAAGGAGAGGAGCTGCGGGCAGCTGTTCTTCGACCACTACTGGGGCAGCGGGTTCCTGCCGAGCCGCTTCCAGGGGGTGCGGTTCCGCAACACCGGCGCCCCGGTGCCCTACCTCGCCGACCCGCCGGGGGTGAGCCGGGCGTCGCGGCGGGCGCTCCTCGACGATCTCGCCGCGATGAACGCGGCCCATCGCGATGCCGTCGGCGATCCGGAGATCGACACGCGGATCGCGCAGTACGAGATGGCCTTCCGCATGCAGGCGAGCGTGCCGGAACTGATCGACTTCTCCGACGAGCCCCGGCACGTGCTCGACCGCTACGGGCCCGATGTGCACGTGAAGGGGAGCTTCGCCTCCAACTGCCTGATCGCCCGGCGGCTCCTGGAGCGGGGCACACGTTTCGTGCAGCTCATGCACGCCGGCTGGGACCAGCACGGGAACCTGTACACGCAGCTCCAGACGCAGTGCCGCGACACCGACGGCCCCTCGGCCGCCCTCGTGCAGGACCTGCGCGAACGGGGGTTGCTCGCCGACACGCTGGTGGCCTGGGGCGGCGAGTTCGGCCGCACGCCCTTCGGCCAGGGCGATCCGGCCAATCCAAAGGGCCGCGACCACTTCGGCAAGGCCTACTCGTGGTGGCTGGCCGGCGGCGGTGTCCGGGCGGGCCACGTGCACGGATCGACCGACGACTACGCCTGGAACATCACCGCCGACCCGGTGCACATCCACGACATGCAGGCCACGATCATGCACCTGGCGGGCATCGACCACACGCGGCTCACCTTCCGCTACCAGGGCCGGCAGTTCCGGCTCACCGACGTGCACGGTCACGTGGTGCGGGGGATCCTGGCGTAACGCGCGTTGCACAACCGCGCCGCGCGGACGATGCACGCATCCGCATCCGCATACAAGCCCGGAGCGTCAGCGACGGGATGGCGGAACGACATGGGGCTCATCCCCCGGCTGACGCCGGGGGCTTCTATGAACCACCCCGCTCCGCCAGCGCATGCGAGCCCGGAGCGTGGCGACGGGATCCCGTTCGGTCGTCGCTCACCAGCGCTGGTGCACGAGCGGCCGGATCGCGTCGTCGTAGATCACCTGCACGGCGTCGAGCGTCTCG
>Ga0214917_10001291_pt1 | contig 32379 bp, 51 predicted proteins | sample LL_1208_BB_MetaG_FD_177983 | JGI IMG/M metagenome (GOLD analysis project Ga0214917, IMG submission 177983) | Freshwater microbial communities from Lake Lanier, Atlanta, Georgia, United States - LL_1208_BB | ecosystem: Environmental > Aquatic > Freshwater > Lake | place: USA: Georgia | collected... | reverse complement strand
CTGCTGCACCACCACCGCCACCAGACGCAAGCAGATAGTCAATCAGAATCGACTTGGTTTTGACTACAGTTGGCTTTGTCCACCCTGATACTGATGTGCCTGAGCGTGAACGCTCACCGAAACGCATACAGCGAACCTTATGCGGTGATGCGGTTCACATAACCGCCGACCAGCACGACATTCGCAGTAGCGGCGAACGCACGAACGAGGAGCGCAGTCGCGTTCCCTTTGATGACTAGGCCCGGAACTACCAGCAGCAGGCCGCTCTCTGCGGTGATGGTCTGCTCGATCAGATCATCCGGGGAGGAAACTCCTCCGAACTCAATGGTGAGTTTGCGATCAGTCGTATCCGAGTTCACGGCATAGAGCCAGACCTCATCGTAGGTAGTGGCGGTGCTGCTCCCCGTATGGATGGTCGTGCCGGGAGTTGCAGTCGCGGCAACCTTTATCAGTTTGCCATCAGTCGAGCCGCTGAGATGAATCTTGCTGTATGTCGCCATGAGATCTCCTTATGCGAACAGGGCCGCTCCGAGAACGAGTTGATCCGAGTCGTTGGTGATCCCATACGCTACCCATGAGGAGCCCGAGTAGTAGTAGAGCGTGTTGTCTGCGTCAATGTAGGCGAACATACCTTCTGCGAGAGTCGGTTCCCCGGCTCCACCGAACGCAGCATCTCTCGCCGTTGTCGTGGCGAACCGCATTATGGATTGATCCATCAGGTAGGTGTTTACCTGCGCTGCAGTCAGCACATCTCCTGATACGAATAGTTTCGCTCCTGCGCCTGCCATACCTCAGCATCCTACCGTTCAGGCGAGGGCGTTGTCTGCAGAGAGGATACCGAACTCGGGGTCGTTCAGTATGAACTGATAAACGATGGAGATCCATGCGAGGCCGATGCCAACGATGTGAGCCCCGGGCGTTATCTGATGGGAGATGCTCTGGATCTGGTAGGTGTCCGAGACCTGCAGGGGAGAGCCCGAGGCGAAGGTTCGGGTGATGGAAATCTGATCCCCAATCTCCAGCCCAAGGATGGCGACCCGATCAGCCTCCGATTTATCGTTGAGGATGAGGCTCATCGCATCGAAGCGGTACTCAGGTTCAGCGAACTGCCCGATGAGATCCTCTGCGAGCGTCAAGGCTTGCGCCTCGGAGCCGAGCAGCGAGTCCGTGAGAGAGAGGGTCTGGATGCCGAACTCTGCCTGCGAGGCTGCATCATCCGCAGTCTGCGGAGTCAGGCCCTCCGGGGTCACGACCACCTTGTTGAACAGAATCTCTGAGCCGTAGCGGATAGAGAGAGTCTGGTAGGGGAGACCGATGCCAGAGTCAGAGAACGACTCTACGGGGTTTGAGAAGGTGGTGGCTGCTCTGTCTAGGAAGGTCAGGTCTCCGTTCCGGGCAATGAAGCAGAGCCCCTGCTCGGCCTCCGCGATGCGCTGGAGATAGGTCAGGGCGTTGGTGTTCTCCGCAATCTGATAGGAGCCGAGGCTCGCAACGCCTGTGTCTATGTCTCGGGTTGCTGGATAGGCGACCTCTGGGAGGTCGAGGAGGTAGGAGACTCTTGCCCCGGAGAGTTGGGCCGAGGGGGTCACAGCCGCCTCTGTTGCTGTGTTGGCGAGAATCTGGAAGTCATCGGCGCAGGTCAGAACTGCCGTTGAGCGATCCTGCCCGGAGGGGGCAGGGTCATACTGCACATCTACATCTGTGATGCGGCCCACAAAGAGCGGCTCGCCATCGGCTGAAATCGAGACCTTGCGCCGAGGAACGACTCCTGAGCGACCTGCAGCCGCATCCCAATAAGGCGAGTCCTGATTCAGGGGATCGAAGCGGCGATCATTGTTCAGCAGTTTGAGGGAGAGGGAGCCTGCTGGGAAGGAGGCGAGTTGATCCTGCCTGCCGCGAGAGATCCGGGCCTCCTGAACATACGGTGCTATGTCGAGACCCTCTAGGGTTCCATCCAGAACATCGGTTCCGTTGAGGGCCGATGAGTTGAGCGTGAACTCCCGGACTATGAAGCCGAGTTCCGCGAGGATCTCGATCTGCTCGCCCCACGGCAGGTTGGAGGCCATCAGGCGACCTTCAGCGGTTGGGCGGCTCCGACTAGGGCTCCGTTGCGGAACTGCCACTTGCGGAGGGCCTCAACGATGGCATCTCCTATCTCTGGGCCGTTTGCCCCCATCCCAGCATTTACCGTGATGTTGATCGAGCCCATCCCTGCGGCATCGCGGAGAGGGATGATGGCCTCGGGGCCTGCCTCTCCTACGAGGCCGATGGTCGGGCGAGTCACGATGCCCCCGGAGGCGAAGGCGGTGGCTATGAACGGGCTGCTGCCAAAGAACGCCGGAGCGGCTGCGGCTGCGGCTGCGGCCTGAGCGGCTGCGGCTGCGGCTGCGGCGACCTGCGAGGGCAGAGCAGCCCCCTGCTGGGCGGCAATCCGAGTCTCGGCCCGGGAGATGATCTCCGAGGGGGTCTGCCGCTTCAGGGTGTTGAGTTCCTTCTGAGCCTCGATCAGCGAGAGCAGCGCATCCCTCTCCCTCTCGAACGCCTCAGCAACGGCATCAATCGCCTCCTGCTCTCGCTTCTTGGCCTCGTTGAGGTCATCGAGAGCCTCCCTGTAGGCATCGGAGCCCTCCTTCGCTCCGGTCAGCACCTCGTTGAGATAGGCCTGAGCAGCCGCCTGCTCAATCGTCGCATCCTTCTGATCCCTGATGGCATCCTCGACTCCTCGCTTGGCTGCATCGAGATCCCTCTCCGCCTCAGCCAACTCCTCCGGGGTCGCCGCCTTGTTGCGCTGAGCCGCAAGGGCTCCCTCTGCATCCCTGACTCCGAGCGTTGCCTCCGCAACCCTGAACTTCGCTTCCTCTAGCGCGATCTCAGCCCTGCGGATCTCGACTGCTGAGGCCTCGGGGCTGTTGCGGAGGTCTGCGAGTTCCTGCTCTGCCTCAGCGACCCGGAACGCAGCCTCCTCAACATCGAACTTAGAACGGGAGAGATCCCTCTCGGCCTTCGCAACTGCCTCCGGGTCTGCCTTGATCGCCCGGAGGGCGGCGAGAGCCTGCTCTGCCTGCGTGACCCTCCGCAGAGCATCGGCCTGTGAGAGGTTGCTATCGCGGAGCCGCCTGTTGGCATCCTCCAGAGCCCGAGTCGCCTCCTGCGCTTTCTTAGACTCCTTCGGGTATCCCTGAGTCACGAGGTTGAACTGCGCTTGGGCGACCCTGACTCCCTCGGTTGCGTTCCCGAGGGCTCTCTGAGCCTCGGCTGTTGCTGCACTCGCCTTCGAGAGATCCTTCTGCTGCGAGGTCACGCCTCGGAGGGCTGAGGTGTATTCCTTCAGCATCTCCGCCGCAGTCTTGACCTTTGCGGCCCCTCCCCCGAAGGTCTCCTGCTGCTCTTTCTGCTCCTCCTGATACTGCAATCTGCGGCGATGGAATCTGGCAGTCTCCGCAACATCGAAGGAGTTGAGTGCTGCGTTCGCCCGACCTGCGGCCTTCTCGGCGGCATCTCCGATTCTGCCGAACGATACCTCACTGATGTAGGCGAGGTCTCCGACATTGACTCCGAACGCCCGGAACACTTTGTTGAACACATTCGCCCATTGGATAACCGAGTTGATTACGCCGATGATCGCGTTGAGCAGCAACTCGAACGCCTTGATCACGACATTTATTGCAACATTGGCGACCTTACGGAATCCCTCAAACCGAACATACAGCACGACCATCAGCGAGATGACTGCAGCGATGGCGGCTGCGATGAGCCCGATTGGGGTGACTGCGAACGAGGCTCCCAGAGCGAGGTTGGCGAGTTTCGCTGCGTTTGCCGCAACGGTGTAGGCGACTGCTGCGGTGCGAAGAGTCACCAGAGCCCCGGCAATGAACAGGATGGCGGTTCCCATCGGCCCGAGATTTGAGGTGAAGTTGAGAACCGACTGCCCCAAGAATCTGAACGCTGCTCCGGCTCCTCGCTCTCCGAGCAGGTTTGCGAACTGCTGGAGAACGGGGAGGATCGAGTCGTTGATGAACGAAAGCATCGCCTTGAACACGGGCAGCAGGGCCGTGCCGATCTCTGCCCGGATGTTCTGGAACTGCGCTGCGAGGATGCGCTGCTGATTCGCCGCCCCATCCGAGGTGCGAGCGAAGTCTCCCTGAGCGAGGGCCGTGTCCTTCAGGATGAGGGCGTAGGCCGCCTGAGATTTCGCCGCAACATCGAGGTTCCCCTTTCCGCTGTAGAGCCCGAGATTTAGAGCCTCCTGCTTCAGGCGCACATCGTTGAGGGCGACTCCGAACCGTTTGAGCGGCTCAGTCTCCCCGGAGAGACCCGAGCGCAGGGCTTGAATCGCATCCTCAACACTCGTGTTGTTGAACGAGGCGAGATCTGAGGCCAACTGAACGAGCGTGACGCTCATGTTCGCGGCCTGCTCCCTCCCGACTCCGAACGCTTGGAACAGGTTGCCGTAGGTTCCTGCAGCCTCTAGAGCCGCCTGCTTGGAGATGCCTGCGGCGACTGCGCTCTTGGCTGCGAAGTCCTCGATGATGCCTGCGGAGTCTCCGAACACGACATTGACCTTGCTCTGTGACTCCTCCAGCGCAGAGGCCGCATCCACGAGGTTCTTGCCGATGACTGCAGCCGCCCCGATGGCGACTGCTGAAATCTTGGCGAGCCCAGCAACGAGAGATCCTGCCGCCTTGTTGGCGTTGAGGAGACCGAACGCCGCCTTGTCGGAGCCCGTTTCCAGCCGCTTGAAGTCGCGGATGGCTCGATCTATTCCCTTCGCATCGAAGGTAGAAATGATTGGAACGACTACTGCCATCTCAGATCCCTCTCGCTCCGAACCTGCCGAGCGATGTGCGGCCCCGGGCGGATGCGAACGCTGACTGCTTCGCCGTGCGAGACTCGGCTCCTGCCGCGAGCGACTCGTTCACGACCTTCTCCGCCTCCGCGACTGCGGCCCTGATCTCGCTCTCAATGGCTGGGAACTTAGAAAAGACTCCGGGCCACATCGCTCTCGATGCCTCCCCCTGCTTCCCTCGCAGGTTCGGGATGAAGTTCGGATGTTTCCCTGAGGAGGTGCGGCCTGAAATGTCGAAGATGGCTCCTGCAGGATCAGTCTGCACAAGTTTCACGATGGGGGCCATCCCCGTGAGCCGATTCGTTCTGCCGCCCGTTCTGACCTTGACTCCCTTACGGGCCGATGGGCCGTAGTATTTAGGGAACCCTCCAGCGGTTCTCTGCCCGGAGGCTGATGCCTCCCAGCCGCTCAGAGCATCCGACTCGGGGAACAGCGAACCCACATAGTCTGCGATGGGCTGGGCCGCCGTGCGCATCCTCCCCGTGATGGTCTTATGCAGCGACCTATCCAGATAATACAGTTCTTGCAGCACCCTCTTGATTCCGTCAATCTGAGTCACTGCCGCCATGATTACTCCGATGGTATCAGCGGCGCATCCTCTCCGCTTTCCAGCGTAGGTACGCCCACATTTCTCTAATCATCTCATCGCCCGAGTCGAGGAGATCGAGCGGTGCTATTCCTGTTTCGCAGGCGAGGGCCGCGATCAGGTAGGTGGCTGACTCTGAGCCAAAGGGCCGGGATCAGCCGCCTCTCGCGGAGCGCACGAGACCACGGTGCTGATCCAATCGGGATCGAAGCGGAGCGCAGTCTGCTTCGTGCGAGTCAGAGCAGACCAAGCGAGCCAAGCGAGGTCGGTGAGCCGGAGGTCGGAGTCGAGGCGAGCCACGCTCCGATTCCATGTGCGCTCAAACCCCACGAAATCGGGGAACGCCGCATCCACATCGGCTTTGTCGCCGTTGATGAACTCAACCGTCAGCGCAATCTTCATCGGCCCTGCTCCTCTCCGAATCTCAGACTACGCAACTGCCTTTGCGAGAGATCCGCCTTGGAAGGTCAGTTCGGTGGTGCCGAGTTCTCCGACTCCGCCGTTGATCGGGGTGTGAGATGCGAGGTATGTTCCCGTGATGGTGTAGGAGGGGTTGGTCGCTCCGGCTGCCGAGGAGGTCGGCTTGAAGACAACCGTTGTGGTTGTGCCAACGAGAGGGTAGATGGTCGCCTCGACATTTGAGGCAGCGAAGTCCTGATTGAGAGTCACCGTTGCTGAGATGTTCCCGAGACCATCGGTGAACTTGCGGTTGTTGTCTCCGAACGCTGTGACCTCCACGGCCTCCTTCTCGTAGTTGATCACAACATTTGTGGCTCTGCTGGAGAGATCCACAGCGTTGATTGAGACAGTCACATCCTTGAGAACGATTTGTGCCATGAGCGATTACTCCTTATCCTTGTCGGCCTTGCTCTTGGGAACGCCTACGGCTCCGAGGTGGCCTGCCTCGATGAGAGCCGCGATGTTCGCGCCCGGGAGATCCTCCTCAGTCACCAGATCGCCGTGCTTGTGACCTGAGAGCAGGTCGCTAGTCACTTTGTACTGAGCCATGTGGAGTCTCCTAGCCGTGAACCGTCACCGTGAACTGTACCTGAAGGAAGTCAGCATCCGCAACCGTGAGAGAGGTAATGTTCGCAGCCGAGGCGAGGATCAGGGTGCTGCAGACTCCTCCGAGAGTCGGGTCTGCCTCGATGGCTGCTCTGATCGAGGATGCTCCCGAGTATGCGAGGTATCCATCCAGCAGCGAGTGGGCGGTGCGATCAACCCAGCGACCTGTGACTGCCGTGATGCCCCAAGTCATCAGCACATCGCCTCCTCCCATCGCCCTGTGGTACTCGACCTGCTGCAGAACGGGGAACGCAAACGGGGGATTGAGTTGCTCCGGCTGATAGGAGTAGGCCCTGAGCCCTGAGATGGTCGCGAGGCGAGCCTGCAGCCCGGAGGCGACCTGCGAGACCGTAGCAGGCATCAGGCGAGCCCGAGGATGCGATAAGGCTGGAGGAGGTCTCGCACATCGGGATCAACGGAGCGCACCTGTAGGGCCATGTCTCCGAAGCCGACTACGCCGAGGGCTGCGTTGTATCTTGCGAAGCCTCGGATCGAGAGGAGGATGCAGGCCTCGCGCACATCATCGGGAACCGAGGGCCATCCCCAGACTGCGGTGACCTGAACGCCCGGGAGGTCAGGGGGAGAGAACAGAGGGAACGATTTCCCTCCCGTTGCTTGGATCAGCGTGTAGGGCCGAGACTGCAGCGAGGCGTTCGTAGGGCCGAGGATGTAGTCCGTATTCAGGCTCCATGTGGTCTCGTAGGTTCCATCCCCATTATCATCGGTCTGCAGCGTGATGCTTGTGGAGGAGAGATCCTGCACGGTCAGATGGTAGGAGTAGTTGGCGTAGAGCTTGATCGCAGTCGAGGGAGTCTGATAGAAGAACCTGTTGCAGTACCCGTCAATGCGGCGAGATGCGCCCTCGATGGCCTGCTCCAGCAGAGCATTATCGGTGTTGTCGGTCAGCCGCAGCACGGCTTTGACCTCTGCGAGGGTTGCGTATCCGTTGGTGATGGTCACGGCTTCCTGCGCTTCCGAGCGCGAGGAGCGATGGCTCGCTCAGTCTCCGGGGAGATTGAGGTGGTCTCGATCTCATGCCCGAGGGCTGCAAGAGCGGCATCAACCGCAGCGACTCGATCTCGGAGACCTCTGGCCTCGTAGCCTCTCCGCTCAACGAGCAGAGCAGTGATCTCCTGTTGTCGTGCGTGGCTCATCATGCCTCCATCGTAGAGGAGGCTGATGCCTCCGCGATCAGAGAACCTTCAGTTAGAAGGTCGGTGTGACAAGCCCGGTGCCGTTGATCTGCGCCCAAGCGTTCGGGTAGCGGTTCGCCGTGAAAGCCGAGTATCCGTACACCACGAGGTTCACATCAAGTTCAGCAACCTTCGGCTGCTCGAATCGGAGGAGCATCGGGTCGCCACCAGCCTGCTCCCACAGGTGGAGTTCCTGCAGGTTGCCGACATAGATTGTGTCTTGATTCGTGCCAGCACCCTTATTGGTGGCGACATTTGCATCCGTGATGACCGGGAGGCCGAGGATGCTGTAGCCGCTGTTGCCGTACTGCGGAGATCCCGCACCTGTTGCTACAGGGTTCAGTGCGACGGGTGATGGAACCGCGAGTGGGCGGTTCTGGCCATCCACTGCAGCCAAGATGAAGGCGAGGCGGCGTGGGTGCATGATGATCGCGTTGGGGCCTGCGAAGAAGGTGGTCTGAACCTTCTGCACAGCATCCGCCAACTTCGGGTACAACTCTGGCACCGTTGGGGAGGCATCGGTGTAGGTCACGGTCTGACCTGCCGAGGCGAACAGTTCTGCCACGAGCAGTTCATCGAGTTTCGTGTGGTATGCGGCGATGAGGTCTGCGATGACCAACGAATCCACATTCGTGCCACGCTCGATGGCCTGACGCGAAACATTCTGCTGACCTGCGATGGTCTTAACCGTCAGGTCGAGTTTGGTGTCATCCATGTCCGTTTCTTGAACGGCTGCACCTTCGGTCTGCTCCGCAACTGCGGAACCTGTGGTGACCTTCGAGATCGAGATCGTCAGGCCTGCATCCGGGAGAGCGTGCTTGCGAGCGCGATCTGCAACGGGGCGACCTGCTCGTGCGAGCGGTGCTGCGAGGTCGGTGAGGAACTGCGGAACGACCAACCCTGCGAAGTTCGCTGAGGTCACATCACGACGCTCAACACGCTCCTCGTTCATGTGGCGAGCGAGTCGCTCCCGGGCGGCGTAGTCGTTGTTGAACTGTGCTGCGAACGCATCGCGGAGGAACGAGTTGCTGCTCTCCGGGCTGTAGGTGCGTGGTTCTGACTTGATGGTGGTCACGGCGGTCTCCTCTAGTTTGACCTCGGCACGGATCTCCGCAGCCTTCGCCTGACGCTCTTCGAGTTCGCTGTAGCGAGCGATCTGCTCATCCAGCGAGCGAATCTGATCGAGGTTGGCTGCAACTGCGGCATCCTCCTCGGAGGTAATGTCGCGACCTGCGGCTTGCGCCTCGTTCACGATGTTCTCGCTTGCGGTGATCAGCGCATTGCGCTTCTCGATGAGAGTGGCTGAGTGCTTCACGGTTGCTCCGTTTCTGTTGTCTCTGACTGTCTCGGAGTGCTTCTGCGAGTGGCCCTGATCGGGTCGGCTCTATTGCGGCTGCCGTTTCACTCTGGCAATCCTCAGTTGTGCTTGCCTGAGTGCCATAGCGACATTAGGGAGCGTACCAGAGGTCTGAGCGGTTCGCAACTCTGCCGAGGTCTCCTCATAGGCAGGGAAGGTCACTACCGAAACATCAAACAGTTGCACCTCCTTCAGTTCCCGGATGCTCATCTCACGGTTCCACGAATCCTTGATCGTGCGGAAGGCGAACGACATTTGCGAGAGGTCTCCTCGGCTCATGGCAGAGAGAACTCTCTGAGCGTCAGGGTTGGCAGGATCAAGTTCGGCTTCCACGAGCAGGCCTCGCTCATCCTCGGAGAGTCTGAGGGTTCCTGACTTTGTTCGGGCCAGAGGCACTCCCTCGTGATCTACGAGGAGTCTCACATCGGCTCCATCGTTGAGGGTCTTGGTGAACGCTCCCCGGCGCACATACTCGATGAACGGCATCGGCTCCGAGGGCGAGTCAAAGACTGCGGCGTAGCCTACGAGTCGGTTCCCAGCCTCGCGGCGGATCTCCATCGTTGAGTAGGCGACGGTGCGCCGCTCATCTACCTTCTTAGATACCCAGCGATGAGCCCGGATGCTGCGCTCGGCAGTCACCGTCAGAGTCTCAGCCCTGTGGACTACGAGAGTGTCTGTGTCCTCCCACATGATTTCTCCTGCTTCAACCTCTGCTTCATAAACTCTGACTAGGTAGGCAGGCTCATCCTCGGAGCCCTCCATCGTGAAATCGCCCGGGGATGCGGAGACTGAGCCATCGGTCTGCACCTGCTCGATCCTGCCGTAGGCCTCGCCTCCAGCCGCCTCCCATTTCACAAAGGTGCCAACGGAGAGATCCTCAATGGATGCTCGGGGTTCAGTCGCGGCGATGCTCATCTCAGCCGATGAGTGTACCGCTCTGGCATCGAGCCTCTCCACTATCCGTTCGGCGTAGGCCTGCGCTCTCTCTGCGCTCGATCTGCTGGAGCCTCCGCCCCACAGAAGCATGGCAACGAGCCCCGGCGTGACCTCTCTGGGCTCATCAACGGCAGCCAGATCAACGATGTGCCTCGCAATCCACGGCCCTATCTTGCGCCACTTCTGCTCTGAGACCTGTCCAGCCGCCATCTTTCGGGCATCCTCGACAGTCTGAGGCTTCAGCCCGGAGCCAGACTTGCCCTCCTCATGCAGTCGGAGACCTCTCTCGGCTGAGTCTCGCATGAAGGCAGGGGCCGAGAGATCAGGCTGTTCGCGCTCCTCGATGCTGGGCTCTGCAGCCGAGACCTCCCCGAGCGGCTCCATGCCTTCGGAGATCGAGGCGGCGACCATCTGGGCGATGGCCTCATCTTTCGTGTCGTGGCATCCGATCACATCAATACTGCCATCATCTCCCTGCTTGACTGCCGCCCATCCGCTGCAGCCCGGAGCGTTATCTGAGATTCCGTATGGCATCAGTCAGCATCCGGGGTGAGAACGATGACTTCGTTGGAGCCAGAGGCAGAGATGCCGTAGAGAGTCTCTCGTGTCGGGATGAACAGTTCTACAGCCTCTCCGTTCCCGAGATGGAACCCGATGGATGAGGTGACTGTGGAGCCTCCGAGATAGACCTTGCCGCCTCCTGAGTTATGCAGATAGACCGTGCGGTTCTTATCATCGGCAGACACTACTAGAACTGCGGTAGTGGCGACGGTGACTGCTGCTGACTTCATGCGCTATCTCGCAGGCGGCTGGGCATCTGATCCGATAGTTGGCAACGCTCCGCCTTCGACTCCTGCGACTGCCGTGCCGGAAATGCCGAGAACGAACTGATCTCCGCCCTCGTATGGCTCGCGATCCTCCTGATCTCTGGCCTCGTTCGGAGTCAGCGTTCCAGACATGATCTGTGCCTGCTGCGCTCGGACTCGGGTGAGCAGGTCTGCCCTCTCGAACTCATCGGCATTGAACTTTACCTGTTGCGGCATCGGCAGGAGGTCGGAGATGGCGACCTCGATCCTCCGCATCCACGGTAGGAGCGTGTAGCGCACGAAGTTGATACCAGCAGATTCCACATTCTGATAAGTCTGAGAGTCTCCGCCTGTTCCGTTGATGAGATGCAGAGGGATGCGGTAGGCCCGTGCTATGTCGCGCACGAGAGCCTCTCGATGCTCCAGCATTTGCAGATCGGCGGCGGAGGTCACTATCGGTTTCCATTTCAGCCCGGAGGTGAGGACTGCTGGGCGGCGATGCTTGTAGTGCGAATCTTCCCAGTTGCGGCGCACGAGTTCGGCCTGCTCCTGCGTCAGAGAGCCATCGGTCTCCAGCACGGAGGATGGAGTTGCTCCTTCGCCATAGAACTGAGCGAGGTAGCGATCCATCGCCATCGCCGTACCGATTGCGTTGCGGTTGGCCTCCAGCGGAGAGATGCCCCTGCGCCTGCCCGGAAGAATGATCCAATGGATCGCCTTGATCTGCGAGGTCGAGTATCTCTGCTTGTTGATCTCATACTCAAACGAGCCATCGGTATCCGAGTACACATCCTTGATTCGTTGAGGATGCAGGTTGATCATCTCAACGGGCATCTCCCCGGGTTTGCGAGGCGCAAAGATGTAGGCGCATCCATGCGTGGTCAGGGAGAGAACGGTCTGGTGGATGAACTCAAACATTGTTTGGTGTTCGTTCGGCTTCTGCAGAACGCTCGGCGTTGGCAGAACCTCAATGCGATCTCCTCGCTTGCGGTACAACTCCAGAGGCATCGCCGCGATGGAGTCTGCGATGATGGAGACTGCGGAGAGGAACGCCGAGGATGCGAACGCCGATGACTCGGTGACCACCTCACCTGAATAGTTCGGGTAGTAGGGCCGAGCCGTAATCTGATAGGGGTCGAGATCATAGGGCAGGGCTCGCTTCTCTCTGTTGCGCCACAAACTCATGCTGCGAGACCTCCTGCGAGGATGAGAAGGATACCTGCCGCGATAAGGGCTCCGGGGATAGTCCACAGGCCGATGCCGAGAACGATGAGACCTCCGCCGAGGATCTCTGCTGCTGTTGTTAGGTGGGTTCTGTTCATCGCCAAATGTTGAGAACCGTTGGGGCCGCCTCGGATCGCTGCCGTTTCGTTGCTCGATCTAACGCTAACACGAGAGCGATGCAGGCATCTATCTTCCGCTTGCTCTTGCCCTTGCTCAGTCTCCAGCCCTGCTCAGTCATCCTCTGGGCTGCGGAGAGAACATGATCGGTGAGCGTTGGGCTGCCATCGTGGGCGACCTTCCCGGCAACGATGAGTTCGTAGGCGTTGCCGCAGGCAGGCACCATCCGCTGTGCGCTCTGTGGGAACTCAACCATAGGGAGGCCATCATCCGCGAGGGCTTCTGCTGAGCGTTGAAAGAACGAGGGGTCGTAGGCGAACTCCTGCACCTGATAGGAGGCGGCGAGCCCCCGGAGATGATGCTCGACCTCTGCCACATCCACGCCCTGCTCGCTCGGGTTCCAGACTCGGGCTCTGACTACGAGGCGGTCATCCTGTGGCTGCGCTACGACTACGGCGATGGAGTCATGCTTCAACGCCATGTCTATCCCGACCCACACGGGGAGATCCGGGCGGAGAGCGAGGTCTGAGCGGCAGGCATCCCACGCCCCGATAGGAAGCCACGACTCCTGAGTGCGAACCCACTGATTCAGCCGCCATCTCCTGAAGGCGAGTTCCGCAGTCTGCTTCGTTGCGGCCTCTAGGTCTGCAGGATCGAGGAGCCCCTCAGCAATGTTCGGGTTGGCCTGCTTCCATGCTTTGCGGCTGGTGATGGCGCACTCTGCTGGAGCCTCCCACCACCAGAATCCGAACTGCTCATCCGCGATCTCCCCGGAAGCGATCTGCTTGCCGTACTGATACTGCTGCCCACAAACGGAGTCGAGGTCAAAGCCTGCGGTAGTGATGGAGATGATGAGCGGCTCCAGCCTCGCGCCCGAGCCGAGGCTCATCTGATCGTAGAGATCCGGGCTCTGCTGATTCCATAGTTCGTCAAACAGCACGAGGCTCGGGTTGAGGCCTGCCTGCGATCTGAACTCGGAGGAGAGAACCCTGAACACGGAGCCGAAGCGAGGCATCTCAACGGCATCTCGATACACCTTCGTTTCAGCGGTCAGCATCGGGGAGGCCATAATCTGCGATTTGGCTTCGTTGAAGATGATCCTTGCCTGTTGGCGATCTCCAGCAACGGCGTAGATCTCGGCCCCCGGCTCGCCTGCCACCATCCCATAAACGGCGATGGCAGAGCCGAGGAGACTCTTGCCCTGCTTGCGAGGCAGGCCGATTAGAGCCCTGCGGTAGCGCAGCCTGCCATCGGGTCGCCGCTCATAGAGAGAGCGGAGGAGCCATCTCTGCCATGCGGTGAACTCCAGAGGATGCCCAGCCTTGAAACCTTTGAGAACGGTGAAATGCTCCCGGGCGAACTCAATGATCTCATCGCCATCGCTGGGCCGATGGATGCGAGGCGTGAAATAGGTCGGAGCCCACCTGCTATGCGGAGCCGTGCCTCTTGGCGGCGATGCGCTTGTGGAGTTCGCTGAAGCCATGCTCCCTTATCTCACCGATCCCTAGCGTACCTCGATCAGTCGGAGAGAAGCCGAGTTGCCCGAGGAGAGACTGCAGTTGCTTATCGAGGTCGCGGAGGGCTCGCCGTTTGCGCCAATCCTCGGGGTTCTGCAGCACAGCCGCCCGGAGGATGATGCGCTCATCGGTCATCTCGCAGGCCATTAGCACCAACTCCGTGTCTAGGGAACGTTTCAGCCATGCGGCTCCTCCCTGCCAGACCTGATCCCACAGAGCCCTGCCGAATCGGCCCAGAGTCCGAGGCGGCTCCATCGGCTCCGGGGCGAAAGCCCCAACGATGACCTCAGCGACCTGCGAGGGCAGGGCTCGCTTTCCGGGGTTCCCGAGTCGCCGCTTCTGCTCAGTTGGCTTCGGCCTGCGCCCGGAGCCTCTACCGCCCATAGGTCGCCTCGATCTCACGCATCAGGGGCTCCATCATAAACCTGCTTTATCTGCGGAGGTGCACAGAGAGATGGGCCGGGGGATTCCGTGCCATGCGCCTGCAGAAAATCGTGGGGGGGGGCTGGGGGTCAGGCCCGAGGGGAGGTCGCGCCTCTGCGGCTGTTGCAGGAGCGGTGGGCGGCGATCAGGGGGCTCTCGGGGTCTCCGGGGATGATGTGGTCTGCAGTCCAAGGATCATCTTCTCTCGATCCCTCGCGGCAGATCCAGCAGACCTCGGCGTTGGCTCTGATCTCTGCGGCCCTGCGTTTGTAGTCGCCTTTGTAGTGGATGCGCCGCTGCTTCCTTTCTCGATCTCTGCGCCTGAAGCAGGCTCGGCATCGGGTCTGCTCTGAGAGGTTGCCGCACTCTATGCAGGCTCGGAGGATCGCCATGCTCAGGATGATCGAGAGGCACGGTTCTTGTAGAGGAGGGCTGATGCGAGAGCATCGGGCATCTCTGCCGTGATGGAGGAGTCGAGGAGGGCTGGGTTGGCGCAGGCCGCCCGGATGGTCTCTGCCTCGGAGGGGCCGAACATCTGCACGAGGGATGGATAGTGCGCCTCATAAACGGGGAGGGAGCCCGGGGCTTTGAAGCAGGGGAGGAGTCGGTAGCGGTTCCTGACTATGAGGGTTCCGTTGGGGTTGATGGTGAACGGGGAGATGATGCAGCCTCTCGGTTTGTCGGGGGAGCCATGCAGGCCGCAGAGATGGCTCTCGGGATGCTGGAAGGGGCAACGTTTGTTGACGGGCTGGAGGCGGAGGGTCTCGGGATCAACGGTGGCTCCTCGGGCTCGCAGTCTCGGGGCTTCCTCGATGGTCACGACTACTGCGATGCCGGAGGGGTCGGTTGATGATCTGCAGCATGAGGCGTGGCAAGTGTTGGCGATGAAGTCTGCTGTGCAGGGATGGAACCTCTGTTGCATCGCTCGGATGTTGATGCGGATCCTCACGGCGGCTGCTAGGTCAGTCTCTCGTAGTCTGCGTGGGAGCCGCCTCTGATCTGGCCCTCTGGGCTGATGTAGATCCATGTCGGGGCATCAGGATCGCAGAGGCATCCCGTGAGATGCCGGGGCGAGTGCAGGATGATTGCCTCGCAGTTGCGGCAGAGAACGCTCAGCCTGAGGTCACTCATACGAAACAAACTCCACCATCACATTGGCCTTCCATCTCATCGGAGTGGAATAGAGAGTCTTGAGCGATTGGGATTGCCTCACGCAACGGCAGTTGCTTTCGGGTCAAATGCACAGGTGGTTGATTGCGGTTTAGTCGCCGTTGAATCAGCACATCCTCAAGTTGTGCTGCCTTCTCGAACAACTCGGGTTCATCACGTCTTAGTTCCGACCAAGTAAGCAACGAGTGGAACGGGCAGAAGAAGCATGATGACTTAGGAGGAACGGGGAGACCTGCCTCTCTGATGACGGCGGCGCAGTCGGCACGAGTCATTCCTAAATCCAACAAAGGGTAAGTCCGAATCTCATAGTCAGACTCACCGAGTTTCGCTCGCTCTATCTCATCAACCGAGATACCAACAAGGGTTTGTGCAGGCAGAGTTACACAGTTCTGCTTGATCCATCGTTTCAACACCAGAATCTTGTGATCTACGGTGCACGCTCGTGACATTGGCGCACCCTTCCAGCCATACACGGGGATTGGCTCCGAGAGACTGTCTCTCTCATGGTTCATCATCCGATCCCATAGCGTCTGTGACTTGCCTTTCGTCACTCGCTGAATCTCGTGAATCGGCAGCCCGTGACTGCTGGCGTAGGGCATCATAACCTCTCTAACGAAACGAAGGGTTGCAGGATGCTCAGAGTCATCGCCTGTGTTGCAGAACAACGCTGCATCAACCTTCGGGATTCGGCCTTGCACTGCAAGGACTATCAGGGCTGTGCTTTGAACTCCTCCACCGTAGGAGATAAACCGATCAGTCATGCGCTCTCAGGGTAGCGAACGGAGGGCTCCAGAGCCCGGAGCAGTTCCAGCCCGAGGCCGTAGGGAACCCTCGCCTTGTCTTTGGCTGATGCGATGCCCTGCGTTCCCGTTCTCGATCCTCGCGGAGCGGCCTCATGGCAGGGGTCTCCTTTGTTGCATGGCGGCTTAGGTTCCCAGCCGATGACCTCTCCCCAGAGGTCTGTTGGCTTCATCCTCGTATCTCCGTATTGGCAGTAGGTGACGGTGCGCCGAGGCAGTCCTTGAACGGGTGGGAGTTTGCGGAGCATCCCTCTGGGGTTCTCAATCAGCCATCCGCCCGGGGGGCTGAGGTCTCTGATGAGGGCGACGGTATGGCGCACGAGTTCCTGATTATGGATTGCGGCCTCGGTGCGAGGCTGAGGCGAGCCGCTGCTGTTATCCCAATGGTGGGAGATGGAGGAGACTGAGAACGCTGTGCAGGGAGGCGATGCCCAGATGAAGTCGGGGCGGCCCCATCGGCTGAGGATCATCTCGGCTGTGAGATCGAGAACGCTCATGAGCAGGGTCGCCTCAAACTCGGGGTTGAGTTCAACTCGAACGACAGTATGCCCAGCGTCGTGGAAGGCCTGAGTGCTGGAGCCTGTTCCTGAGAACAGGTCGAGGATGAGCAGCCTCCTCATGTCTCTGCTCTAGCGATGGCCTCGCGGAGGATGGGGTCGGAGATGGCATCCAGCACAAGGTGGATGCGATCAGAGGTAGAGCCCTCGTTGGTGACTGCGTGAGGCTTCCGAGTGTCGAGATACCAGAGCGAGCCCGGAGCGAGATGATGGGAGATCATCTCCCCCGAGAGGTTCCATGCCATGAACCTGCAGCAGGGGTCGGAGATGATGGGTATGTGCAGTCTGCTGATCTGCCCGGGGAGCGGCCCTGCCTCTCTGTCTATTATGTCGGCGTGTCGAGAGAGGGCTCCATCGCCTGCCCTGACCCTCATCAGGCGGATGCGCTGAAACTGCAGCCCTGATCTCTGGCAGATTTCTCTCACTGTCGGGAACCGCTGGAACATGGCGGTATCCCTGACCTCGGCGGCGAGCATCTCCGGGTTCTCCGCCTTCCACTTACGGCTCATCTCTGCAGGCTTGATGATGAAGGAGGGGTCATCGGAGAAGCCTCGAAGGCTGATCGCTGACCACGACTTCCGCAGGTTGTAGGAGGAGTAGTGGTCTGCCCACTCCGCTTGAGAGGTCTCGATCTCGGAGATGATGCTCGCAGTCTCCCCGGGCGTTATCCATGCCGGAGAGAGTCGGGCGAGCGTGGGCCGATGCGCTGGATCGAGAGGCTCGGGGAGGCGGATGGCTGGCCTATTGGAGCGGAGCAGGATGGAGTAAATCTCGGAGCCTGCCGCAATCTTTGATCCGACAACGGCGAAGCCGAGATGCTCCATGAGTCTGATCCGGGCTCGATCCTCGGCGTGGATGGTCGCCCAGATAGAGCGGTTCCCTGCGTAGATCAGGAGATACTCCTGAATGATGGAGGGAGGGAGGTCTCCGACATAGGTGAGGTGGTCAATGCAGAAGTCGCCCTGTTTGACCCGGAACCCTCGGCCCACGAAGTCTTTGCGGATGGAGTCTCTCTGGGCGACTTTGCCGATCATCAGCCCTGCAGGTTTGCCATCGGCGTAGAGCAGGGCCGCCTCCTGCTGATGGAGGGCGAGCGCGATCTGCGCCTCATCTGGGATTGCGAATCTGCCAAACGAGTAGGGCTCGTATCTGGCGAACAGTTGCCGGAGCGATTTCAGTTCATCGAGAGCGAAGCCGTGCTGCCACGGCTTCATCAGGTCGGCTCCTCTGCGAGCATCTGGGGTTCGTTGTCGAAGCCCCACTCAGGTTCTCCGAACTCGGATGCTGCGGCGAACGGGTCGCCTTTGGCGAACACGAGAACATTCTGATGCAGTCTGGCGATCTTACGGGAGCCGCCGAAGACTCGCCCGATGCGGAGAGGCCATGAGCCTGCCTGCTGGATGTAGATGGCCTCGTTGTAGTAGCAGAGACCTGCCTCCTCGAATGCTGCGATGGTGTCGCCCACGAAGTTGCGGTAGTTTCCATCGCCATCCCTGATCTCGGAGATTACCCAGACTGCGAACCTGTTCTGTTTCAGTCGGGCCGAGGATGCGATGATAATCTGCTCGTAGATTTCTAGAAAGTCCTCGTAGTCCTTGATGTTGGAGAGATCGCCGGGGAGGTCGCTGTAAACCTCCAGCGAGTGGTACGGAGGGCAGGAGAACAGGAGATCGAACTCCTCGCCGCCATCCTCTGCGTTCTGCGTTTGCAGCACCTCGGCAGAGTCTCCCTGAGTCCACTCCGCTGAGCCTGAGCCGGAGCCGATGGTCGCCAACTGCTCACGGTTCGCTGCGACCTGCTCCGGGCGCAACTCGATCCCTCGGTAATGCATCCCGAGTTGTGAGGCCACGATGCCTCTCACCGAGCCGCCTGCGAAAGGGTCGAGGATGAGGCCGCCTGCCGGGGCGAACCACCTGTAGGCAATCTCGCAGAGAACAGGATCGAAGACCGAGGTTCCTGTGTACTGCGGAGTCTCCGGGTTCTTGTTGCGATAGATCGCGCTGTTGGGCAGTAGGAGATTCTTGTCTCGGCCCTCGGCCCCGAGAACTGCGAAGCCCTGTTTCTCTGCGATCATGTCGGAGATCTGCAGCAGGTTCCCATCTCTCCCGACCTCTGAGAGGATGCCGAGATCGAGCCATCGCTTGCGCCGTTCTCGCCACCAGCCTCGGCGGCAATCCAGCAGGGAGAACGGAGCGATGCCGAACCGTGCGATGATGTTTCCTGTTGAGAGACTGTCTGCCATCCCATCGGTGGCTTCTGCGTTTATGTCGTGGATTATCTGATCGAGGTCATCGCCATCGTAGAGAGTTCCCTCCAGCCCAGCGGAGGTTGCTGCGATCTCCCGGAGCAGTTCTGCTAACTGCGATTCGTCGTAGGCGGCGAGGTCGGAACTCTTGTTGTCTGCGAGCAGGATGCGGAGGGCCTCATCATCATCGCACTCCACGAGAGTCGCCATGATCTCGCTCCATCCGAGGGCCTTTGCCGCTTTGTAGGTGTGGTTGCCTGCGATGATGAGTTCGGTTCCGGCTTGCACGACTATCGGGCGATACTGACCGTGCGCTTTGAGGCTGCGAGAGATCGCGCCAACATCTCCCTGCCGAACATTCCGGGGATGCGGAGAGATGCTGCTGAGAGCGACCTGCTCCGTTGAGATGATGCGAGCCATCAGGAGTCGAAGGTCTCTCTGATGCGTTGGATCTGCGCCCGGAGCGTTGAGTTCTGCCGTTTCGCATGATCGAGTTCTGCGAGGAGAGATGCGGCTGCATCCTCCGCGATCTCCGCCTTCTCTCGGAGCAACTCCAGAGCAGCCGATAGTTCCGAGACTCTCTGCGCTAGTTCGTCGCGCTCCATCCGCAGAGCCTCGGCATGAATCCCCTGTTCTTGGGCCACGGCTCTATGGTAGTGCAAATCATCGGGGCTCCCGGTCACTCTTACGCCTCCTGATCTCAGCCTCTAGGGCGGCGACTGTCTGGATGAGTCGCTCCTCATCGAGTTTACCTGCGACAACTCGGCGCAAGAAATAAACGGCGTTGATCAGGTCTGCTGTTCTCATCATCTCCCCGAGGATAGGACTCACCCTCGGCCTGCCACAGAGGGAGTCAGGGCAGACCGAGGGGAGCCTCCGAGCCTACACTGCGGAACCCGTGCAGGCAGAGAGCGTCAGCGTTTAGGAGGCCCGAGATGGGTTCCTGTGATCAGGCAGATCAGAACGCCTATGAAGAACAGACCCGGAAACGGCAGGAGGGGCTCTGTCGGGTCGTTGCTCTCCAGCCCTCCGATGCCTGCGATGATGATGAGCAGACCGATGAAGAACACCGCAAGTTTGGTGTTGCCCCAACGCTCGGGATCAACGACTCTCATCTCTCCTCCCCATCTACGATACGGAGCAGGGCGGCCTTGCGCTCCATGTGCGCTTCCAGACTCCATCCCTCTCCGAGTTCCTGCTGCACGATGGCATCCATCGCCTGCAGCACGGCATCCCTCGCAGAGGCATCTTCGGCGCAGTCGGGGCAAACGGGCTCCATCAGGAACAGTTCCTCAACCTGCCATCCGATGACCTCGGCTCCGATGCGGCTGACCTCGATCAGCGGAGTGGGGTCATACTCGGGGTCATCGGGGGCATCCAGAGCGAGGATGGTGATGGTCATCCGATAGAACCTGCCATCGGTCTCCTGCGGTATGCCCGGAACAGTCAGTTCGCCCATACATGAACCCCCTCGCTGTTGCTCTCGTGCCAATGCTCGTACTGCAGAGTGTACCGCCAGACCTCATCGCCATCCAGCCAATCCAGCAGAGGTCTGCCGAGCAGAGTCTCCTCCTGCAGATGATGGGGAGTGCAATCCTCCAGATAGGAGAAGGCGAAATCCCCTACCGAGTCGTGATGACCTCGATAGTGATCCTCATCGTAGGCGATGGCCTCCTCCAGAGAGGAGAGCGGATAGTGAAAGTTGGCGCAGACTGCCGTGATGCGCTCGCAGAGATAGTCATCCTCCTCTAGGGAGCGGAGCAGTTCGGCGTTCTCATAGAGATCGCGGATGCTGATGCTGGAGGCTGCTGGGATGCCCTCGGAGTCGGAGACCTCAAACTCATCCCCGAAGCATTTGGTGCATCGGGGGGCGAGTCTCCCTCCGTTGGGATAGGGCTCCATCGTGGCGATACCACCGTAGATCGAGTTCCCGGGCGGAGTCGCCTCCGAGTCCGAGATGAGGTCGGTCTCCTCCTCTATCTGCTCCAGAGAGAGCCACCTGCCGTGCATCCTCCCCTCGTTGCGGCAACCGAGGCACTCGATGTAGGCCCTCATGGCTTGCCTCGGAACGCTGGGGAGACTGCTCCGCATGAGCAGAGCCTCTCTCCGACTGCTATCTCGGAGGCGCATGACCAACAGAAACAGGAACGGCGGAGCATCTGCTCCCTCGGCACTCTGCCTGCCTTCTGGATGATGGAGCGATGCTCCTCTCCGAGATGATGGAGATGAGCCTGCGGTGATGGGAAGGTCTGCTCGCAGTAGGAGCAGGGATAGGAGCGGAGAGCCATCAGGCGTACATCCCTCGGAGAGGCTTGATGCCGAACCTGCTGAGGCAGTTCTCGCTCAGATAGTAGGTGTTGCCGTTGGCGAGGCTCTTACCGATGACCGGATTCCTGCGCTTCCTGCCGTTGAACCCGATGAGGATGAGGTCGCCGTTCACATAGGAGGAGGTGATGATCTCCCCGAGCGCATCCTGCGCCTGCTCCGCAGTCAGACCGTACATGGAGGTTGCATAGACCTGCCATTCCTGAGCCTCCATAGAGGCGAGGTTCACGCCGTTCTTGCCGAGCCGCAGGGGCGAGGCCTTCAGGGTCAGTTGATACTCCGCACCGTACTTTGATCGAGTTGGTGCCATCTCTAGTCCGTGCTTCTGCAGGATGGCTCTCGCCGCCTCTGCGATCTCCGCCGTGACTTTCGCTGAGAGGTCTCGTGAGACCTCATGCGTTGCCTTCGTTGCCATTTCTTCTCTCCCTCTGTTGTGCGCCTCCCCGATGGAGGCGATGGCTTCACAATAGGGAGGGGGTCTGCGGAATGCAAATCGCCCCCCTGCCTGCGCCCGGGGGGGGCCGCCCCCCCCTCCCCCCCCCTCCTGAGCCGATTTGCCTTCCCAGCGCGATCCCCCTATCTTGAAGGCATCGGGCATCCGCCCGACTACAACAGAGGGAGAAATGCAATGAGAATCGGAGAGTTGATAGACCGCCTGACTGAGATTCAGGAGGAGCATGGAGAGATCGAGGTCAGAGGGGCGTTCCAGCCTCGGTGGCCTCTGATCACCGACCTAGAGGCAGTCACCACCCTGATAGATAAAGAGGAGGAGACCGCCACGGTGTTCCTCGCTCTCGGGGATGGCGATGAGTACGGCACAAAGAATCTCTGGGATGACTGCAATACCTACGCCGAGTCCGATGATGAGGATGAGGAGGAGGAGGGATGAGCCGCTCCGCTCGCAAGAGGCACTATGCCTCAGCCATCATCGGCAAGACGGTGGCAAATGTTCGCAGTCTCCGCCCCGAGGAGTCCGAGGCTCTGGCATGGCTCCCTCGGGCGAGCCTGCCCAGCACAATGATCGAGTTCACCGATGGCTCGTGGGCTCTAGTCATGTCTGACCCCGAGGGCAACGACTCGGGATGGCTGGAGTATGCGGAGGCCGACCAATGAGCCGAGTCACCAAATCCGGGCGAGTGAGCCCGACTGCGGTACGCCGAGCCCTAGAGGCAACGGCAGGCATCACCATCCTCGGCAGAGGCTCCAGCATCGGGGAGACCTATCGCCTGCGAGTTTCGTGGGATGGGCATCGGGCATGGCTGGATGAGGCACTCGATGCCATCCACCGCCTCGGACTCCGGGCAGAGGTGGTCGCTCAGTATCGGAACTCGGCGGCTCTCCGCATCAGTCATCCGCTCCGTTAGGGGCAGGTGATCGTTGCCCACGGCTCCCAGCCGCAGGCGGAGTTCTCCTCCGCATAGGCGTAGATGGCGAGCCCAGCCCTGAGCGCAGTCTCGGGGAGATAGAGGTCTGAGCAGGAGCCGAGAATGCCGTGCGCCTGCAGGTATCCCTCAGGCCAATAACGGGAGGGCTCGCACCAGAACGAGTTGATCTGGAGCAGACCGTAGGAGCCCGAGCCCGGATCCGAGGCGTTGTGCTGCTGGGGATCGCATCGGCTCTCTCGCCAGAGAGCGAGATCGAGTGAGGCGAGATGCTCCTCCGCCCAGCCCTCGGCTCTGGCTGCAGCCCACCATTCGGGGCAGAGCGCATCGGCTGGGGCAGGCGGCTGGGTCGTGGTCGGGCTGGGGATGGCTGGGGATGAGATGGGGATGCTCCTCGGAGTCTCGATCTCTGAGATGGGAACGCCCGGGGCTGCAGCAGCGGAGCGCATCACGCCGAGGAGGATGAGGCAGAGGGCTGCACTAAGGCTGATCAAAGATGGCGAGCCCAGCCGCGATCTCCTCAGGCGGCCTGCCCTGAAGGGCTTCCTCCACCTCCGCTCGGCTCCTGCCTGACGCTCGGAGCCCTGCGGCGAGCGACTCGGCATGGCGGAATCGGCTCGGCTGGGCTCGGGTCTGCGGCTGCTCGGTTGCTGCGATCTCATCGCTCCATCTCTCTGCCCGAATCCATGTCGCCGGATGGCATAGGTATCTCGGGTCTGCTGTTGCTGCTGTGTACCGTTTGACTGCGCTCAGGATCTCCCCGATGGGGGGCGCATCGGCTCTCTTACAAAGCATAGTCCACGCCCGATGGGCCGCCCCCTTGGCGACCTTCCGGGGATAGGCCTGCCAGAACTGATCGAAGTCGCTCACTGAGAGTGACGGTTCTTGACGGTTAATAAGAGGAGCGGATGCGCCAGAGTTCCTCTTTACCTGCTCTGGAGTTCCTCCTTTCTCCTCTAAAGAGGATGTGGCTTCCGCTTTCAGCCGATAGAGCGTTCTGCCTCCCCTGCCAAGGGTCTGCTCCACTATCTGAACCCAGCCATCCGCGATCATGCTGCTGATGGCCTCCCTGACCCACCGCTCGGAGCATCGAGCCTTCCGGGCGAGGGTGCGTTGCGAGGGCCAGCACTCTCCCTCCTCGTTGGCATAGTCAGCGAGAGCCAGATGCAGGAGGAGTCGGTCTCCCTGATAGGGCGATGACTCCCAGACCCTCCCGATCCACCTGACGCTCACTCTCGGGCTCCTCCCAGCAGGCGAACAAGTATGCCGCCGAGCCACTCAGTCACAGGGGAGGCTACGCCGTTGCCGCACTGTTTGTAGCGCACGGTGTCTGCCTGCTCTTTGCCATCGGCTCTCCAGCGAGTCCACTCATCAGGCCATCCCATCAGCCGTTCACACTCGATCGGCATCAGTCTCCGCACCATGAGCCCAGCCTGCTGAATGTGAGTGGCGTTGTCGCCGTTATGATCCTCGGCTCGCAGAGGAGGAGCGAACTCCTCGTATGGCTGGAGCCCTTGTCTGACCATCGCCCCGGGCAAGAACGCCACCGCATGAACATCAGTAGAGGTGAGCGTGAACATCGGATCGCCATCCTCTCCATGCCCTCGACCTCTCGGCCCGTTGTGGTCTTGTCGCCCGATCATGTTGCCCTGTAGCGCATAGGCGACGATAGGAGTGTTGTTGCCTCCTGTTCCCATCTTGGCGGAGAGCGTGTTGGTGACTCCATCAGCGATCCGAGCAGCATCGCGATACGAGTTCTCAAACACGACGAACTTGTTCTCATCGAGTTGCTGATTCTGGGGCCATTTGTAGTCTGATGCGTTGAGGTTGGCGACTATCTCCGAGCCGATGACCGATGAGCCTGTTGGGCGAGCGGTGTTGATCGGCACCGTGACCGCTGGAGGCCCTAGGTTGATGGTCACGCCCTCCTCATTCCTGCCTCTAGGGCTCGGCGCAGTCTCTCCGGGAGAACCTTCCCTCTGCGATCCGCCCTCCGCAGGATGCCCTCGCAGGCCTTCGCTGAGAGATAGTAGCGGATCGGCACATCCTGCTGCGGCTGCAGGATCGAAGACAGCGACGACGAACACTCTTCTACGCCGTTGGGGGATTCCGAAGTATTGTGCATCCAGCATCCGCCACTCGATGACCACCGCCCCTGCTTCAGCCATCGAGTCGAGGACTGCCCCGAAGTCAGCCCCTTTGTTGGAGGAGAGGGCTCCTGCCACATTCTCCCAAATAGAGATTCTTGGATACTCATTGTTTGTCTCCTCTCGGATTTCTCTGATGACTCTCATACCCTCGTGGAACAGCGATGACCGCTCTCCCGAGAGACCTGCCCTCTTGCCTGCGAACGAGAGATCTTGGCATGGAGATCCCCACGCCACAACATCGGCGCGATCTACCCGAGACATGATCTCACGGCCTGTGAGAGTCTGCACATCATCCCATCGAGGGAGCCCGGGCCAATGACGCTCCAGAACTCCTCTGCAGTTCTTGTCTATCTCGCATTGATACACCGAGCGCATCCCTGCTCGCTCTAATCCGAGTTCCATCCCTCCGACTCCCGAGAACAGCGAAACGACCCCGAGCCTCTCATCCATCTGAGGCCTCTTGTCTAGCGTCAGGGTGCGGAGTCTGCCAACAGGAGGATGAGGTCTGCGAAGTCTGAGAGCCGCATGATCGCGAGCCCATCGCTCTCCCCATCCGGCATCGCCACAAACACGAAGGGCCGCACATCTCCGAGAGATCGAGATGCGTTGCTCTGCTGCTCAGCCGCCCGGAAACGGGTGGCGATGGGAGCGACCTGCGCCCCAGATTTGACCTCCAGCCGCAGAGCCCCTCCCCATAGTTCCTCATGGCGACTGTTCGCCCCAGCGATCCCGAGCCTCTTGCGAGCCCTCCGGGCCTTCGCATCGCCCTTCGCCCTGTTCCGTTTGCCTCTCGCCACGGGATCTCCGCAGCCTTTGATCCTGCGCTTGCCATCTCGCCCGGGTCTCCCGAGCGTTCCGAAGCGAGGGCATCCCTCCTCCTTGCATCGCTCACGGTTCCCCTCGCACTCGCCTTTGCGGCCCTGCTGCTCCATCACCTAGAGCGTACCTCCACGCCTGATCTGAGCGCAGTCTCCTCCTCTCCGATGGAGTCAGACCTCCGAACATTCCCCATCGGTCATCCATCGCATCGAGCCGCATCGCCAGAGCGAGGCACTGCTCCCTGACCTCGCAGCCCTCGCAGATTTCTCTCGCGATCCGATAGTTGGCGGCAATCAGCGGCTTCGGAGGGAAGAACAGTTCCGAGGGTTTCCCTCGGCAGGCTGCTCTCTCTCGCCAATCGCCCCTATCCGGCACGGCGGCTCAACTCATCAACACGCCGCCATCCCTCGGGCGTTATTACGCAAACCTGTGCCATCAGCCCCGAGGAGACCTCCCTCAGAGGGCCGAGCGGAACAATCAGGCCGAGATTCCTCAGGTCGGAGCATCGCTTCCAATACCCCGACCCGGAGAGACCTGCGGAGACTCCAGCCTCCTCATCAGTCAGACCTCGATCCCCAGCAATCATGTAGGCCCTGAGCAGTCGGTCTCGCTGAGATGGGTTCCTGCGTTCGGCTGCAGCCGCAGCCTGCCGAGAGGTCTCAGGGTCAGAGCCCCGGGCGAGAGTCCGAGGCTCTCTGATCAACTCCAGATTCGGCTTCTCGGCTGAGCCCCCGAGCCCGAAGGAGGGGCTGAACAGTTGGCCCTGCATCAGAACGGCTCCTCATCCTGTGCAGTCTCGGGCTGACCATCGGCAGGCAGGGTCATAATCGTGGAGATCAGACCGCTCGCCTCCTTCTTGCTCAACTGCGCCAGAGAGGTGATCTCCTTATCGGCCTGCACCGAGGCGAGGGCGAGGGCATCCTCAATGCCTCGCTCCCTGATCAGTTTGTTGAGGAGCCCTAACTGTTTGTCGGAGACTCGATCTGAGGCTCCTGCCGCTTCTCGCCCGGATGGCTTTCGCTCGGGCGATGCGATAGGAGTGATGGGGGCTCCTGAGACCTCTCTCGGGGTCTCGATCTGTCGGTTGCGAACCTCCTCGGCTGAGGCGATGCGCTGGGAGTCTGCCGCTAGGACTGCCACGATGGCCCTGCCCCACGCCGAGGTCTCTGCATTCATGACCTCGCTCATCTTGGTAAATGAGGTCTGACCAACTGCAGGCTCCGCCGCAACGGCGATTCCCGGGCAGGGGTCATCGGGCGAGCGGAACGCCGCAGCGGTGTAAACGATGAACTCGCGGCCTCCGATCTCCATGATGCGGAACGGCTCGCTCGGGTTGAAAGGTCGGAGGCATCCGTTCGGATACGCCGCCTTGAACCTGCGGATGCGCTCCGCCACATCCACATACCCCTCCATACTGAAACTCATGACTGCTCCTTCTTGCGTGACCTAGTGGGTTTGCCCGAGGAGACTCGCATCACGCGATACGGCCTTCCCGGTTTCTCATACGCCGAGCAGAGATCAGGATGATCCTGCCGCAGCCGAGACTCATCGAGCGAGGCTCTCCCAGCCTGCTCCTTCCATGTGATGACCTGCTGACCGTTCAGCACTCCGACCTCCGCATCCAGCAGCATCCGGGCGAGCGCATCCTTCGCCTGTTTCTCCTGAGTCTCTGCCTGCGCCTTCAGGTCTCTCGCATCAACTAGAACATGGAGCCACTGAGCCGCCTCGTTCGGCAACTCAGCGACTCGGGGCGTTGCCCTCCACAGGTCGGTAATCTGCTCATAGTTGAACTCATCGGGGGCGAGGGGATGACCCTCATCTACGGAGGAGCCGAGTCTCTCCGCCTCAGTCAGCAGGGCCTCCCACGCCTGAGGGTTGCTCGGCACCTTCGTAAGCGAGAGCCGTTGGTCTCGATCTAAAGCCATGATGAAGACCTCTGCGCCGAGGAGCGAGCCCTGAACCCATGTCTGCCAGAGCCACTCGGCAGGGAGATCCTCGGCATCTCTGATCGAGTACCGAGTGGTTGTCTTGGCCTCCACGATGACCTCTGGCTTCTCAGGCGAGCCAACGATGCCATCGAGTGTCGCGATCCATCGCCCATCCCGATACATAACGCCCGGGGTTGAGACCTCTGCTCCGAGGATGCGCCCAGCCTCAGCGAGGAGCGCAGGCTCCAGAACATGACCTCGGCGGAACGCCTCAGTCTGCTCCGAGATCATCGGCTCGCTCCGTTTAGAGGCGAACAGGTCGCCTCGGCTCACATAGGGGCTCTGCCCCATCAGCGAGGCCGCCTCCGATGCGCCGAACACGCAACGCCCCGACGAGTCTCTCCATCGCAAACGCAGCCACTCCTCCGAGCCATGCTCAGGCTTTCTAACGATGTGCATTATTCATCCCTCCTTGTGATAGGTGACTCCCATCATGGCGGAGGGGTGTCGCACAGTTTCGATCAGGACTCTGACCGCCGTATCTCCTCGCCGTTTCGCGTGAGCCGCTTCTGCCATCCGAGGCCGATGTTTATCCCCTCATAGAGGAGATGCGCCTGAGCCTCGTTCTCAACGGAGAACCGAGTCTCCCAATGACTGCGGAACGCTCTCCGAGTCTGGATGCGATAGGAGACTCTCATCAGAGGAACTCAGGGTTCAACTCGATGACCTCATCAGCGAACAGGAGAGCCTTCTCCATCGTTCCGCACCTGAAGTCGCCCCATGTGAACATCGTGCGAGCCCATCTGGCGAAGTCGCAGAGAGCATCCCAGTTCGCAAACTGCAGGAGGCAGTATGCCTCGGCAGTCTCATCATCGGCATACCATCCGACTGTGACCGTTTCGTTCGGAGCCGGCATCTCTAGTTCGTCGCTCGTGATGAGCAGGTATCGCTCAAAGTTGAGTTGCAGTCTCCCAGCGGTGCAGCCGCCTCCCGTCTCCCAGACCTCTAGTTCTGCTCCGAATCCGAGAGTGTCTCTCAGGATGATGGAGAGATCTCGGGCGAGGTCTGCATCCCTCCGCAGTTGTGTGTTGATTCTCATCTCATGTCTCCCTCTGTTGTTGGTCGGGCGGATGCCCGATGCCTTGAATGATAGGGAGCGACCTGCCCGAAGTCAAAGACCCCGATTTGACTTGCCTTGCTATGCTTCTAATAGGAGCAGGCAGCCGCCTGCCCGAATCAGAGGGAGACTGAGAATGGATACGAAGGAGATAACGACCCCCGAGCAGGCCGAGGCTCTGCTCAGGGAGGCGGTGGAGCAGCACGGGGCTCCTCGCTACATAGCGAAGGTTCCCGGGCGCATCCGCAGGATGGTACCCATCGAGACTCGCAGAGAGATCCTCGCAGGGGCTCGCATCTCCGAGGGCTGGGAGAGTCAGGCTCGGGATGCAGGCAGAGAGACCATCATCCGGTACGCCCGAGAGAACTTCGCAGTCATGGTGACGGTGAAAGAACTCGCTGAGATGGCAGGAGTCTCGCAGAGCATCGCCCGAGACACGGTGAGGGCGAACCCTCGCCTGTTCCGCAAGTCCGAGGGTCGCACCTACGAGTGCCGAGGCGAGGCAGACCTCTGATGGGCATCAACATCTCGCCTGAGGAGATGGCTGGAGCGAACGCCACCTTCCTGCGCCAGAAGGCGGAGGCTGAGAGGGCGTGGGCGGAGAGACTCGCCCGACTCCAGCCAAAGCCCGAGGGAGCCCTGAGGGAGAGACCTCTCTCTCCCATCATCATCCGAGAGGCCGCAGACCTCACCGATGAGATGCTCCCAGCCATCAGCGATCTGACCGATGACCTCTGCCCGGATCCTGATGAACGGGTGGATTGGGAACAGTTCGTGGACTATCTGGAGCGATGGGAGAACATCGTGGTTGCTGACCTCGACTGCCCAGCGTTCCGCAAACTCCAGCGCATCGTGCGCAGACTGCGAGAGCAGGAATGAAACGCAAGGCTCCGAGACTGACCTCCGAGCAGATGACCATCATCCTCACCGCTCTAGGCGACTATCTGGAGAAACAGGAGCAGACTGCCCACGACATAGAGGTAGTGATCTGCCTCGCTGATGAGGATGAGGCCGCCCTTATGGAGTTCGATCTCAACGATGTGCGTCAGAGATGCTCGCAGGTGCATGAGAGCATCCGCATCCTCCGCTCAGTCTGGCCCGAGGCGTTCCCCGACAACTGAGAGCCCCCTCACTCGGAGCAGGCGAGGAAGGGAGGACTCACTCCTGCTCCGAGGGAGCGCAGCGGAACAGGGGGGCTGCACCCGACTGCGATACTACCCTCATCCCTCTCACCATGCCTACAGGGATGCAGAGGATCGAGTCATACTGCGGCTCATAGTCATCCAGCCCGAGGCTGTGGACTGACTGCGCCACCACCACATGATCAGGTTTCGCGCTCGGGAGGAGGATGCCGATGCTGACCACTCGACACGGCCCCTGCTCTATCTCATCCGCAGAGATCCATGTGCCGGAATCCGAGTGGGTATCATCCCACTCCACGATGACCGCTGGCAGGTCGCTCACCATTTCTCCCTCTTAGGGTCAGCGCAGAACACGGGGGCCTGCACCGTCAGACCTCGCTCCGGGGTCACTATCGCGAGAGCCTGCTGAGGCGGCTCAAACCCGAAGTTGCTCACCTTTGCGTATTCGTCGTATCCCTTCAGCGAGCCGTTGATGATGAGAGAGGGAGTCGAGAGATACTGATGCCAATGCCCGAGCCACAGCGTTGAGAACTGCGAGCCGATGGCGAGATGATGCTGAGCCTTCCTCGCCCGGAGCCGCATGATCGGAGGGTAAATGCCGCCGATGCCTCCTCCGCCATTGACCTGATCGCCATGAGTTAGGAGATGATGATGCTCGTAGATCGAGATGAGGCAGTCTGCAGACTCGGGTATCTGGAACGAGACTCGGGCATCTCCCGAGAAGTGGCGTTCCACCATCTTTGAGAGCAGCCAATCGAAGTTCGTGCGCACCCTCTGTTTCGCCCGGGGCTTCCTGCTCATCCTGCCGTGATTCCCGACAACAGAGGCCACATGAACCTTACCGAACTCGCCTGCGAGGAGCCCTACGGCAGCGGCGACCTGCTCGCTCCAGAACAGGAGAGATCCGAGCATCGTGTCTGCATTGGTCTCCTTCAGTTCCTCGTGAATGTCGCCCGAGAATATGTCTCCCCCGAGCAGCAGGATGATCCCGTCATACCTGACCCCGGCGAGATAATGCCGAGCGAGTTTCACCACATTCTGCGCCCATCGCTCCAGCCTGATCACGGCGATCTCTCGATTGTAGGCGTTGAGGCCCTCCATCTCCTCAGGTTTCACAACTTCGTCAAAGTGAGTATCAGAGAGCATCACCACGAGGGTCGCCGCCGAGGTTCTCGGCTTGCCGGGGCTCATCCATCGAGGCGGCTGCAACTCGGCCCCTTCGGCTGCAGAGACTAGGGAGAGGGCTCGCTCGGAGGTCTCCAGAGCCGCCCGGAGGCGAGCGACCTCCTTCACGGCGGAGTCTCTCTCACGGCGAACCTGAACGAGAGATGCCGCCGAGGAAATCTGGCCCTGCTCCTCTATCTCCTTCCTAAGAGTCACAGATCAGTTCGCCTCTCCGGGCTCGCCTGATCGAATGTGTCGAGAGTCTGATGCCTCTCTGCCGCATCACCTCGGAGATGGCCTGCAAAGGAATAGAGGGATCGAGGATGGCAGAGATGAGATCTGCTCGCTCTCCCTCAGGCAGTTGCTCTAGGGCCGCATCAATCCCGTGCCTACGCCGAGAGGTCGCCGCCTGCTCCTTGATCTGCTCGCTCAGTCTGCTCACGCTCTGCCTCCTTATGCCATCGTATGTGACCGTGCATGAGATCCTCAACCCGAGTCAGCGACCTGAACACATAAGCGATCTGCTGGGAAACGATGGCGTGGTCATCCCGATTCTCCTTCCGGGCTCTCTGGATGAGGGCCACGATGATGCCCCCGACTGCCGTGAGGAGCCCCACGATGACTGCGGCGAGCCCCTGATCCATCACGCAACCTGCAGGGAGTTGAAGGCGGCCTTCATGGCCTCGGGGTCATCGCTCATCGAGGGCGAGAGTTCAATGTGGATCCAATCGCCGCCCGGAGCCCCTGAGATGGTCGGCTTCGTGTATCGCTGCCATGAGCCTCTATCGCATCGCCATCCCCTCCCATAGGGGGCAGGCTGGTAGTCGAGTATGGCCTCTAGGCCGAAGGCATCAGCCCGGGAGGTCAGCAGCCGCATCCATTCGCGAGCGACCTTGATCCCATCGGGCTGCCCCCTGCCATCCCTCATCCAGCGATAGGAGAGATCTACGGCCCTGCCTGTGGCATGAACGCTCAGACTCTCTTTGCCTCGGGCTCTCCTGTTAGCGAAGGTTCCATTATTCCAGAGGGCGCGATCAGTCCGAGCCTCGATCTGGCGCACGAACTCCAGCAGCCCCGGGCGAGCCCCCGAGGCGATGCCATCGAGAAGCCCCGTGTACCTGCGAGGAGTCTTAGCAGCAGTCATCCGAGGAGCCTCTGCCGAACGCTTTATCCCTCGGGTTGGCCCATCGCATGAGCGGAGGGAGGATCGCGGCGAGCGCAGCCTTCAGCAGATCCTCCGGCTCGCTGTTCCCTGTGGCGAGAACTGCGGCGACTGCTCCGATGACGCTCCTCAGATAGGAGGCGACTGCGGCCTTCTGTTGTGTGGTCAGGCTCGGCATCTCGATCTCTTTCTACTCTGGTAGCGGTTCGGCTACTTCGGTGGCAGGTGAAACGAACACATCATTCACCGCATCATTAGATACTACCATGAAGTTGAAGTTTAGTACCAATCTAACTTTGCTTGTTTGAGGCAATAGACCTGTGTGATAAATATTGCCATCAAAAACGA
>Ga0214917_10001290_pt1 | contig 32380 bp, 29 predicted proteins | sample LL_1208_BB_MetaG_FD_177983 | JGI IMG/M metagenome (GOLD analysis project Ga0214917, IMG submission 177983) | Freshwater microbial communities from Lake Lanier, Atlanta, Georgia, United States - LL_1208_BB | ecosystem: Environmental > Aquatic > Freshwater > Lake | place: USA: Georgia | collected... | reverse complement strand
CAAACTTCGTACGAATGGCCGCTTCATCGATGAGCACGTCGTTGCGACGATCAACTTGCACGACTCGGCGACCGCTCACGCACTGACCGAGATCTTTGTCGGGGGTCAACAACTGCACTTGATGCACACGGCGGTCTTCACACGCCACCCGAACCGCAGATGCGAGTGCGTCGTCGGCCTCGAACTCTTCCATCGCCCAGACGGTGACCCCCATTGCGCGAAGTGCATCTTCAAGCACGGGAATCTGCCGCAGGATGTCGGGTTCCATTCCCTCGCTTGTTTTGTAGCCGGGCCACAAATCGTTGCGAAAACTTTCGATGACATGATCAGTTGCGACGCCCACATGGGCTGCACCGTCTTGTAGCAACTGCAGTGTGCTTGAGAGCACGCCCATCACGCCTGCGTTCTCGTGTTCGTCGGTATGGCGGCCGAGTTGGCCATAGAACTGCCGATACAGCTCGTAGGTGCCGTCAATGAGATGCACGATCATGGGTTTGAACCTAGACGCTCAAGACAAGCACCAACCATGCCGCACCAAGCAGATGCGGGCCAAATGGTGCATGACGACTACCTGACCTCCGCCACAGAACGAGACCATGCAACGCTGCTGAACTTGAAGCAGTCAACATCCAAATAATGATCAATGAACTGCGTACGGATGTGACCGCTATCGACAGTGGGGCCACCAACAGCACGTCACCCCAACCGAGCGACTGAGGTGAAAGTCGGTAAAACACTGTCAGAATCGCCAGCAGCGCCGCCGTTGCTGCAAATTGTGTGATCACCTCTCGCAGCCTTGCATCGCTTGCCGCTTCGAGAATACGAATGACAGATACTGCGAGGAGTGCAAGAAGTGTCGGCCATCGGGCTAATCGCCTTACAAGAAGATCCAAAGGTGTTTGCACGATTAGCAGGCATGTCACTATTCCAAGCAAGGCTGACGTAACCGAGAAACTTGCCCAGATCAGTGCACTCGTTGTGCCGCCCACCATGATCAGCCCGAACGATAACCATGGCGAAATGGTGATGCCACTTTGGATCGTCACGAGGTATGCCCGTGACCATCGAAGACTCAGCAATGCCAGCACGACTCCCACGAATGTCCCCAACAACGCACCCATCACCTCTCAGTGTGCCAACGACGTTTAGACAGCGACAATGAGCGTTAGCCTTCCGAACGTGACACCGGCTGCTTCTCAGGCATTGCTCGCTGCGGTTGTGGGTTTGGTGATTCTCGTAGTGGTCGTTCGTCTTTCTCGCCGTGGCCAGCTCTCATTTCGTTACACCTTGGGGTGGATCGCAGTGTCGACACTGGGAATTCTCGCCGGGCTGTTTGTACCACTCGCCGAACCAGCTGCAGATGCCCTCGGGTTGTCTGCAGCGGCATTGGTTGCCTTGATCGGCGTGGTGTTCTTCGTGCTCATCGCGATTCAGCTTTCAATCTCCATTTCGGGTCTACAGAAGCAGAATCGTGCGTTAACGGAAGAGATTGCAAACCTCAATCGCAAGATTGGTGCCTCAGACTCTCATCAACTGTGAGTGAATTTCTTCCTCATGGCTGAGCAGAGACCCCTCGCCGTTGTACCAGCGCTCAACGAGTCTGCGACGATTAGTTGCGTGGTCTCAGAGCTCATAGCGATGGGCCTGACTGTGCTTGTCGTAGATGACGGCTCGACTGACAACACCTCTCTGGCCGCACGAGAGTCTGGGGCAATCGTGCTGCGCCTTCCCATCAACTTAGGTGTAGGTGGGGCTCTACGCGCCGCATTCCGGTTCGCTGTTGAACATGGTCACACGGCAGTAGTGCAGGTTGATGCCGATGGTCAGCATCCCGCGCATCAGATTCCTGACCTTGAGAGGGCGGCGGCCAGTCATGATGCACACCTCGTAATCGGCAGTCGATATCTTTCGCTCGACTCGACGCTCTCCCCGTCTGGTAGTCGGCGCCTTGCCATGAGACTTCTGAGTTGGCTCGCCTCACGCTCGATTGGGCGTCACATCACCGACTCGACCAGCGGCTTTCGCCTCATACGTGAGCCTTTGCTGTCAGAATTCGCAGCCGAGTTTCCCTCCTATTACTTGGGAGACACTTATGAGGCGACGGTTGCTGCGGCACGAGCTGGCTATCAAGTGATTGAGATACCTGCTGCACTACGCCCTCGACGCATGGGGGCGTCATCAGCAACAAGCGCGCGAGCGATTGTTCTCATTGCAAAGGTGCTGGTCATTACGGTGTTTCGCCTACACCCCAAGATTCGGCGACTCGTGCCGGGTCGTCTGAGTTGAGAACTACGCTCAACTGAGGTCATTCACCGTATATGGGGTCGTCTGCTGTTCATCTCGGTGATATTGCGCCAAGTGCGGTTGTGGCACCTTCGGCCAAAGTCTGGCACCACGCCCAAGTTCGCGAAGCAGCGACAATCGGTGAGGGTTGCGTTGTCGGCCGCGGAGCCTACATTGGCATCGGCGTTCACGTCGGGAAAAACTGCAAGATTCAGAATCACGCTCTGGTGTACGAACCTGCGCAACTTGGCGATGGTGTGTTCGTCGGCCCAGCTGCCGTGTTGACCAACGACCGGCTCCCCCGGGCGGTAAACCCCGATCTCACACTCAAGTCGGCTAGCGACTGGGATGCCGTCGGCGTCACCGTGTGCGAAGGGGCGTCGATCGGTGCCCGAGCGGTGTGTGTTGCGCCAATCACGATTGGTGCCTGGGCGATGATCGGTGCCGGTTCAGTGGTGACTCGCGATGTTCCGGCTCATGCTTTGGTTGTCGGAGTGCCCGCAAAGCAAGTCGGATGGGTGAGCAAGACAGGTGAGCGACTAGTCGCGGGGGCCACACAAGGCGAGTGGCGCTGCCCAAGCACCGGCACGCGCTACAACGAGATAAATGGAGCACTCACTGAGGTGGCGAAGTGATTCCCGCAGCCAAACCTCTGGTCGGCCGCGCCGAGCGGAAGGCTGTTGCCCGTGTCATGAAGTCGGGAGGTCTTGCGCAAGGCCCCGAGGTTGCCGCGTTCGAGAAAGAATTCGCCCAGCTCGTCAATGGTCTCGAGTGTGTCGCTGTCAACTCCGGTACATCGGCATTGCACTTGGCATTCCTCGCAGCAGATATCGGGCCCGGTGACGAGGTCATCGTTCCATCGTTTTCATTTGCGGCAACAGCCAATGCGGTGCGACTCGCCGGAGCTACTCCGGTGTTCGGTGACATCGACGTACAAACGTTCAACCTGTGCCCCAAGCATGCGGCAACACTCATCACGCCTCGTACGCGTGCGATCATGCCAGTGCATCTCTATGGCCACCCCGCCGACATGGTGGCATTTGATGCACTCGCCAAGCAACACGGCCTCATGTTGTTCGAAGACGCAGCACAGGCAGTAGGGGCTTCGTTACACGGCACACCAGTCGGCTGTTTCAGCACGGCAGCTTCATTCTCGTTTTATCCCACCAAGAACATGACGTCTGGTGAAGGTGGCATGGTCACCACACCCTCATCGGTAGTCGCCCGGTCGGTGCGAATCCTGCGAAATCAGGGTATGGAAAAGAAATATCAAAATGAGGTCGTCGGCTTCAATACGCGAATGACAGATATTCACGCTGCAATCGGTCGTGTACAACTCACCAAACTTGGGAAATGGACTGCGCGACGACAACAGAATGCCGAGTTTCTCAACAGCCATCTACAGAATGTGGTGGTTCCCCCAGTGATGCCCGGCGCTGTGCACGTTTGGCACCAATACACCATTCAGTTGTCAGACCTCAATCGAGACCGATTTGCCGAGGAACTCTCCAAGAAAGGGGTTGGCTCTGGCGTGTACTACCCAACACCAATTCACCGTCTCCCGTCATTTCAACTCTCGCTTGACCTCACCAATACCGAGAAGGTTGCGTCGAGTTGCCTCTCCTTGCCGGTGCATCCCGCACTCCGACGACGCGACCTCGAACGAATCGTTGAATCAGTCAACAGCATTGCAGCGACCGGCGCATGACCACACTTCGTGCAGGCATTGTCGGCCTCGGTGTCATGGGACGTCATCACCTGCGAATCCTCGGCCATCTCGACGGTGTTGAGTTAGTCGGTGTGTTTGACCCCGCGTTGGTTGATAACGGTGAACTGTCAGGTGTCCCCGTGCACTCTTCGCTTCAATCGCTGGTAGAGGGCGGTCTTGACTATTGCGTACTTTCAGCTCCGACGGCATACCACCTTGAACTCGGTCTGCAGCTGGCCGAACACGGAGTTCATACCCTCATCGAAAAACCCGTGGCGGTGACCGCAGATGAGGCACAGCAGCTCGTTAACGCATTCTCCTCCAGACACCTCATCGGCGGAGTTGGCCATGTCGAACGGTTTAACCCTGCAATTCAAGCGATGCGACAGAAGATCTCTGAGGGTTTACTTGGTGAGGTATTTCAAGTAGCGACGCGCCGGCAAGGGCCATTCCCGGCTCGTATCTCCGATGTTGGTGTGATAAAGGATCTTGCCACTCATGACATTGACCTCACCATGTGGATCATGCAGCGACGCTATAAATCAGTCTCATCCCATACTGCATTTCGTAGCGGCCGTAAACACGAAGACATGCTCGTCGCAATCGGACAACTTGAGGGCGGAGTCATCGTAAGCCACCTCGTCAATTGGCTCTCACCCTTTAAGGAACGCAGCACCACGGTGATCGGCGAACATGGTGCACTCGTAGCTGACACTCTCACTGCAGACCTTACGTTTTTTGAGAATGGCACCCAAGCAAGTTCTTGGGACGGTGTCTCATCGTTCCGTGGAGTCTCGGAAGGAAACGTTCTTCGTTTTGCTCTTGTGAAAACCGAACCACTACTGGCTGAGCATCGGGCATTTCGAGATGCAGTTCGCAGTCGTGATACCTCTAACATCGTGACGCTGCTTCAGGGCATGCACACAGTAGAGGTTGCTGACCGTCTTCTCCTCTCATGAGAGAGACGTGGCAGTTGGTCCGACGGGGATTGCAACTGTTTACACGTAGGGGCCGAATCATCCTGTGGCTCTATGGTGTGTCATTGGTGCTTCTGGCAGCACTTGATGCTGCAGCATTGTTCCTGCTCGCCAGGGTGTTCAATTTGGGCTCAATTGGAGACTCCTCGCAGATCGTCGTGAACGCCACCGCAAGCACGCTCGTGCTTATTCTGCTGTTGTTTTGTCTTCGTAGTGCGTTGTCGTCGGTAATGACGTATATTGCGCTTAGGCAAGGGGCTCGGGAGGAGACCCTGATCGGAAATCGCGCTCTCGCCACTCTCATCAACCCTCGCACAGAACTCTCTGCCGATGGCCTCAGTGATTTCTATAACTCGGTGGATCGTGGCCCCAAGGAGTTGGTGCTCGTTATTTTTCATGCAGTTACAGTCCCCTGCGAGGCCCTCACTGCAGTGGCGATCATTTCTGCGCTTGTGGTGTACCAGCCGCTCACGGCAGTGATTGCTCTGCTGTATTTCGTCGTTGTAGCCATCATTCAACAACTCGTGCTCTCGAAACGATCATCTGACATCGGTGAGGCTCTGGTCAAACACACAGATGGTGTATACCGATCACTTGCCGACATCCAGGGATTGCGGCAGATTCTCCATAGCGAGTCCGTTACCAGCGCTCTGCAAGTTACGGCTGAGGCACGAAGCGAACTTACTCAAGCGCGAGCCATGCAGACATTTGTTTCAACTCTGCCTCGCTACTTTCTCGAGGTGATTCTCGCAGTCGGACTACTTGTTGTCGGTGGTTCCACTTATCTGATCGCTGGAGCCCCAGATGCCCTTGCTGCTACCTCACTCTTCGTAGCCGCAGGCTTTCGATTGCTACCGATAGTAAACCGGATTCAAGCACTGACATTGGCTGTTCTGGCCTACGCGCCGACTGCTCGTCTGGCGCTCCGGCGTTACCACACTGTGGCAATGCCGAAGTACTCATCTCCCACCAAAACACACAACATAGTGGAACTACGTGACGTCTCTTTTGCCTACAGCACTGCAATCCCCGAGACAGAACCAGGCTCGGATGTCTTACGCCAAATCTCGCTTGAGTTGGAGCAAGGCAAACAATACGCACTCGTTGGGCCATCTGGTGCCGGAAAAACCACGTTGGTTGATCTTCTCCTGGGGCTCCTGGTCCCCCAATCGGGCAGCATCCGGCTTCGCCCCACCATTCGCACTGCATACGTGCCTCAAGAGACCTTCATCGCATCGCTCCCTTTGCGTAACAATGTCGCACTCCAATGGTCGGACGAACATATTCAGTCAGACCGTGTAGCAAACGCTCTACACCGTGCAGGTCTGCAGGACTTCACAACACGAATCGCTGACGACACATCACTCGACCCAACCGCGTTGTCAGGAGGACAGAAACAACGGATTGGCCTTGCTCGCGCACTTTACACAGACGCCAATCTCTACATATTTGATGAGGTGACGAGTGCTCTTGATATGGAGACTGAACGACGAATCTACGAGACAATTGATGCCCTTCGTGGTCGAGCGACTGTGGTTATAGTCGCACACCGGCTATCGACAGTTCAGCGCGCAGATTCCGTGTTTTACCTTGACAGCGGGATGATTGCAGGCGCCGGAACCTTTGCCGAGCTGAGCGATTCGCTTCCTGCTTTTCGGCGTCAGATTGAACTGAGTCAGATTGACTTATCTCGTTGAGAGCTCATCAACTTTCGCATCTCTCCATCATGTTGCGTAATCGCTTTCTCAATTAGCCCCAAATGTTCCTGTGTCCATTGAACGGTAAGAAAGAGGCCATCATCTGCTGACACCTTTGCGTTGAATCCAATTTCTTTTCGTGCTTTCTCCGTCGACCCAAACCTTCGGCCTGACTTGTCCCAACCTCTCGCTGGTTTGAGTTCGACACCTGCACGATTGCCTGTGATTGAGTTAATCGTGCTCGCCCACTCTCGAATGAGAATCTCGCGACCGGTTGCCAAGTTATATGCCTCACCTGGCTTACCAGCGAGCGCACACGCCACCAAACCGTCACATATGTCATCTACGTAGATGAAGTCACGTCCAGTACTGCCACCATTATCGAGCGGTAAAGCTTCACCGTGAATTGACTTCCAGATGAACGTTGGTGTGACGTTCCGCCACACTGTTGCCGGTGTACCACGCCATTTGCCGGCACCAAGAATCTCTCTGGGGCCATACACATTCTGAAATCGAGCTTTCACAAAAGGCATCTGATATCTCGCGAAAAAGTAGTTCCCGTACATCTCACCAATGAGTTTTGAGATTGAGTATGGACTGTCATGAAACAGCGATACCGGGGCATCTTCCAGAGTTTTCGCAGGTTCCCCATACGTCTTTTCTGCAACTGCGCAACCAGCTGCCGCATAGACCACTTTCTTGACAGCGCGTTGACCACTCAAGAATTGAAACAGCTTCAACGATGTGAATGTGTTGTTGTCGTGATCTGCAATCGGATCCGCAATGGAGGACTGATTGCCGTGATAGCAGGCCAGATGCCACACATAGTCCAGCGGCTCAGGCAATCGGCGAAGGACTTCATCGTCAGCGATAGAACCCAGTATGAATTCCACCCGCGGGTCTGATGCCACGTTGCTCTTGTCTGATGACAACAAATTGTCAACAATGACGAGTGACTTTACGTCGCTCTCCAACAACAGGCGGCATAAATTGCTGCCAACGAACCCTGCTCCTCCGACCACCAAGACAGTTGCACCACGAAACTCTGCTACAGCACTCACGATCGCCTCTGCAGATGACTGTAAACATCGGTAACGCCATGCTCGTCGTACCACATCAACATTCGCGTGATTGTCTGCTCGAAGCTCCGAGTGGCCTTCCAGTCAAATGTCTGCTCGGTATGCGAGGGATCCAGTACCATCTCGGCGACATCATCAGACCCAGGACCAACGACCCTGGCTGGCTGCACATCTGGTTTGCCGAGATGCGCAGCTACTAGGTGAAAAATCTCAGCGATGCTGTGTCCATCACCAGTCGAAACGTTGAAGCAACCAACGTCGTCTCTGCCCATAATCAACTCCATCAACGAGATGAAGTCACTCATATCAAGGAAATCTCGAACCGTAGTTGACACAGTGCAGGGTTCATCTGCCTTTAGTTTTTTGTAGAACGCAGGAATAGGTCCAATTGCCAACCGAGGGCCGGTTACATTCGCAAGTCGTAACGAGGCCCACGACATCGAACTTGCCGCGACAACAGATTCTCCCGCGGTCTTCGAAATGCCATAACTCGTAAATGGTGCACAACAATGGTCTATCGGTATCGGCACCTTCGTCGGTCGACCGTAACACAAGGCAGTCTGAAAGTTAATGAAGCGCTTCACCCCCACCGCCTCACTCGCACTAACAATATTGATAGTTCCGATGACATTTACCTTGGCGTCGGTTTCCCAATCATTTGGGTTCTTATAAGACGCTGCGCTGTGTACTACATGAGTCGGCCGAAACTGCTGAAACTCCTTCTCCACCAGTGTCCCATCTTCTATCCCACCTTCAACAACTCGTAGATTCGGCAACGGTGGCAGCGATGCCCGTTTTCCAGTTGCGAAGTTATCGATGACCAAAATCTCTTCGCACTTAATACCAATTCGCTCAATCAGATTTGAGCCCAGCGAGCCTGCGCCACCGGTGACCAATAGTCGCATTACGACTCAGTCTTGAGATGGGTGTAGCCGCCGACAACTCCAAACTCTTGGTAGTACTTCACGGCATTCCAGACCGTGGTTTCTAATGGAGTGAATTTGAGCGGTCCAAAATCAGCAAGCGTTCGTGCAGGATCCAACAGTATTGATGGCGCATCATCAGGGCTAAGTTCCCGTAACTCAGGCTCTGGGTACTCCTGTAGTCCCATCGCCTTCACGACTGCGTCATATAACTCAATAATCGGCACATCGCTACCGCTCGAGAAGTGATACGTCCCATGACCAACACCAGTAATTGCCCGACCTACTGCTTCTACGAGATCACCTACGAAGACGAAGTCTCGGCGCGCCGGAGTAACGAAGCAACGCTTGCCCTCGCTCAACCGCTGAAAGAAGATTGGCAGAGGTCCAGAAACATTTCTTGGCCCAATCACATTCGCCAGGCGAAATGTCACATAGTCCAGCCCCGAGAGACTTAGATAGTCCTCTGCGGCACCTTTTGATATCGAATAGCTCGAATTGTCGACTCTGCGAGGATGTTCCAGTGTCACTGGATTCTGCTCCGGTTTCACTCCGTATACCAAAGCAGTCTGAAAATAAATGAAACGCCCTACCGAAGCATGTCGTGCCGAGTTGATGAGGTTGACCATGCCGCGAACGTTGGTTTCAACGTCGACTAGCCAGTCGTCCGGATTCTTGTATGCAGCTGCTGTGTGCACTATGACGTCGGGACGAAACCCATTCACTAGGCGTTCGACGAGTGACGCATCTGCAATCGAACCTTCTGTGAACGAATAGCGCGAATCATTTGCAACATGGATGGGCCGGCCAGTAGCGAAGTTGTCAATGCCAATCACATCATCGCCCCGAACTAGCGCCTGATCTACGACATGCGAGCCAACTTGCCCTGCTGCACCAGTCACAAAAATCTTCATCGTGGCACCCTACCCGCGAGCCAAAGCTCGATACTCAGCTGCCCGATCATGAAACTGTTGGTGCCAGATTTCTAGGCTCAAGAGTGCCCACGTCTTGCGTGAGAATCTTCCGGTTGACTCAAAGTTCTTTCGAATTGCCGAAGGGTTAAGCCCCAGGCGTGACTTCGATTCCATTGATGCAATAGTGTCAAAGAAAAAGTCTCTCAGTTCCCCCGAAAACCATTCTGCAAGTGGCACCGGGAAACCAAGCTTGTCACGTCGATTCAGCACCCTTTCGGGAATCTCATTGTGGAAAGTTGAGCGAAGCAAGTGCTTCAACTGTCCATCCTTGAACTTCACATCGGCTGGAACGGTTGCAGCGAACTCCACTATCGGATGATCCAACAGAGGCACTCTGCTTTCCAGTCCGTGAGCCATGCTCATTCGATCTTCTACGTGTAGAAGTGCCGGCAACAGCGTCTTGAATTCAAAATGCGTCATGCTGTCGAAATACGCCTCTTTGGAGACATTGTTGCGATTATTGAAGATCTCATAGAAACGTCCATAGACCGACGAGATATCAAGCTGCGTCCAATCGACTTCCTCTTTCATGTCATGTGAGCGATCGATCAGTCTAAGAAACCGCTGGTCGAGAGGGCCAAACAGACCGTCTCGCCAGAACTCCTGAATGAGTGGCTTGTACTCCTGAAGCACACCCAGATTCGGAACGATCGATTCAATTGTCACCACATAATTGCCGTTCCGATAGGTTCCATCAATTGCTGCTTTAATGCACTGTTCGAAATAGGCAATCAGATACCGCGCATAGCCCCCAAAAATCTCGTCGCCACCCTGGCCACCAAGAACTACCTTGACGTGCCTACTAGCCAACTCAGACACCATGAACTGCGGAAACGATCCCGGGCCTGCCGTCGGCTGATCAAGATGGTAGATCACTCGAGAAGTGCTGTCTACAAAATCTTGGGCTGAGATGTCCTTCACCTCTAAGAATCCCGACTTGGCCTCGACGACTGTCTGTGCGTAGCTGCTCTCGTCAAAGCCCTTGTGACCAGCAAACCGGCCATGGAAGGCCTTGAGTCCACGACCCGACTGCCTGCTGGCAAGGGCATACACCAGAGATGAGTCCAAACCACCGGACACATATGCACCAACTTCTACATCACTCCGCAGATGGACGGCTACAGAGTCATCGATGAGTTCTCGAAGTTTTGACTCGAAATACGAGGCTGGTTTGCCAAAATCAATGTCGTAGGAGATATCCCAATACTTCTGCAGAGTAAGAACGCCGTTTTCTACCATCACATAGTGCCCTGGTGGCACCTCGTGTACACCTTCAAACATGGTTTGACCACTGATCGTGTACTGAAACGTCAAGTACTCAGCAAGTGCCGAGGTATTCGTGGTAACGGTCGGAAGAAATGGCAAGAGTGCCTTGATTTCAGAGGCAAAATACACTTCCGAATCAACTTGGCAAAAGTAAAGCGGTTTGATTCCAAACCGATCTCTTGCTAGCAGTAATGTCTTCCGTGTTTCATCCCACAGAGCGAAAGCGAACATGCCACGCAATTGGTGCAACCCATCTATGCCGTGCTGTTGATAGACCGCCAGAATCACTTCGGTATCCGAACTTGACCGAAACCGATATCCCCTCTGGCTCGCAGACTCTCGCAACTCGCGATAATTGTAGATTTCGCCGTTGTAGCTGATCACAGCACCTTGGGGGCTAGCCATTGGTTGACTCGCAGCTGGGGACGTATCAATAATCGCTAGTCGATAATGCGAGAGTAAAACCTCGCTATCCGAATTGCTCCAGATGCCTTTCCCGTCAGGGCCTCGATGTAGGAGCAGTGCATCAAATACCCGTTGGTACGTATGAAGTTTTCGGGATAGTGGCCCGTTGAGAGCGACTACACCTCCAACACCACACACGTATCAGACTGTAGTGGGCGATTGAGCTTTCAGATAACTCGACACAGAGCGCCAGGGTATTGCGATCGACTCAACAATCAGCTTTCTACTGCGGAGCGATTCAACCCAGAGTAGAAGACTGCCCCTATTGGCTTCAACGTGTAAGTTCCATTTCTTATCCTCTTCGTTCAGCGGTAAGAACTTTCCAGAGGATAGAAACTTCTCAACTTTTCGCAGTGATGCACTCGCAGTCGCACGTGCAAGATACGACTGCACCCACCACAATGACTCACCATTAGTGCCAACGGCATCATCCAAACCAGAGGAGCTATCAATCACTTGCGGCGAGTTACCAATCGTAAGCCCGACATCAGCTGCAACTCGCTCAAAGAAGCTTCTGTATGTATAGTTCTTGCTCCCTATCAAGAAGTCCTGCGACGATCGGATAATTTGTTCGGCCCGATCTTTGTCACGCATTACCGCAAGTACTCGGTCATCAATCTGTGAGATTTCGTCAATTGGCACATAGTGCTTCCATGGCTCAAAGCCATCGAAGTAATCGTCGCGTCGCAAAATCTGGCAGGTGCCCATCGCTGCCGCCTCGAACATTCTGGGGCTAATGGCGGAAAAGTCACCTTCTTTACCCCGATAGGTCTTGAGCCGCCTGCGAATCTCATCGTCCTGAATCTGTGGACGCCGAACTCGCATCCGACGCACTTGGTCAGCCAGTCTCCCTGTCGGGTCAGCCAGTGAGGCTCCACCTTTGGCACCTATCGTGAACTTTGTATTGCCCAAAAACCGGTACCAGTCATCGCCAAGAAGTGTGTCGTCGGTTCGGCTAGATACATCACATCTGAATCCAGACTCTTGCGCTAACTTTGCAAATCGGATTGCCCATACCCCTTTCGTAGTGGCTTGTTCCCCCAGATGAGGGGAGAGCAGTCGTACTCGTTGTCCGACGTCAATCTCTCGCTGTTCGAACGGTCTTGCAAGACGTGAGATTCTCTCAAACTCAGCCTCATCCACGTAGCCAGTAAGTGCTTCGCCAAACCTCAGCGACTTTGCCGTCGCACGTGGATACAACAAATTAAGATCTTTGGTAATCGGTGAATACACGTGGGTAACTCCCCAATCGCATATGAACTGATCCAAGATGTCGCAGCAGGAGTAGTCATCTTGCGGCATTGCGATTCGAATTCTGGCGCTCTCAACAACTGGTCGAATACGCCGAACCAGTTCTCGCCAAATCGGCCAAGTTCGCAACCAGAGGAAGTCATACGTAAAGATCGCTACATCAGCGTGAATTGGGCTTGAAACCAACCCAAAGACATTGACATTCAGAATCTCGTCTACTGAAAGATGTCGAGATATGGCGAGTACATTTTGAACCGTCGTCGACCGAGCGTCATGACGAAGTCCATGAACAACTACTGCCTGCTTCATTGCATCGATACGGTATGAATTCGTAGTCGAAAATAGACGAGCGGGAACCTCCTGAGAAAGCGATACCCAAAGAAGAGCACCGATTTAGGTAGAAATAGCAGCAACATAGTTCACCGCGAATCATCAAGACTGAGCAACAAGTGTTCAAATTCAACGACATTCTTACGCACATCGAGGAACTTCTCAGCGAATCTCCGGCTCTCTTCACCAACCTGATGGCGGTATTGATCATCAACTACAAGTTTCCGAAGCTCCAAATACACCGTTTCTGGAGTGGCTGAGATTATCGGGCACGAAGCCCACTCCGGATAAAGACTGGTGAGATACGTCTTCCATGAAGGTCGGATGTAACAGATGACTGGCTTTCCCAACGCCATGGCTTCCAGTGTCGTACTTCCATATCCTCCATAAATCAACTGGTCAACAATCACGTCTGCTTGAACCTGATGAAATCGCATATCACGAGATGCCACACCACTTAGATTCACGAGACTTACATCAATCTCCTCGCTCTTGAGGCGCTCAACGGCCTGAATCACGTACTCAGTACCTTTAATATTCTTCCCACCACTTCCTCGACCAATCAGTGCGTGTGAATGCAATACCTTGATGGTGCTATCAGCCGGCCAAACAAACTTCGGTGGAATCGGGAGGTTCGGCGCATAAAGACTAAGGTCAAAAGACTTGTAGCGAATTCGAGTCTCTTCAAACTCAACTGTTTTCTGCCCGTCACCTGGCAGCGATGCGGACGAAAATCTCCTTACTAGTTGGAAATTCACTCTGTTTACGTTGTCGGAACACCGTGGTTCGTAACCACAGTTTGAACAGACTCGCCCTCCATCAATCTTTAGCCACTCTTCCTTGGAGACGTGATCTCGACAGCCACTTGGTATGAAAACAAAGTGGGTACCAGTTATCCGAACTAGGCGGTACCACGCCTTGAGAAGCATCAAGAAAACACGGCTACTTCGGCCACTCTCTGAAATCTCTTTGTTCAACGACCCGTAGTGAATCACATATTTGTATCTCACGATGCGAATCGTCCGTAGGACCATCACAGCAAAAAACCGAAGCCAATTTGACCAACCTAGATGAATCCCATATCTCAACTTCTCCTGAATTACATCGTCCCGAAACAGCAATTGTCGGGGATACCACGATTGCATCAAAATGTCGGCACGCCAGCCCCGCCGACGTAATTCATCTTTCAGAAAGAAACTGCAGTGATAGTCGGGATTCAGGAACAGAATTGATTTTGATTTAGGCACAAAACCCCTTTAACCCTGGACAATCTCATGCATAGACGGTCTCTTTGAGATCTCGAAAGGCCTTATGCTCATGACAGTGAGAGTTGTCGCGTTTTGTGATGAGTCAACTTTGCCTGACTTCGTTCGTGAATGCGACCGTCATGACCTTATGTATGTCGTCGCCCATGATCGTCCGGCCGCACAGATATTGGCTATTGATTTAAAGATACCGTGTCGTATTCATGGCAGGAAAGGATCACCTGAGGAGCAGGCTGTATTCAACGATGTTGTGCAGTTTAATCCACATGTTGTTATCTCCTGCTCTTACGGATTGCGGATACCAAAATTGATCCTTAACTTACCGAAGTGTGGAGCGTTCAACATCCATGGCGGATTGCTCCCGGAGTGGCGGGGGGCAAACATCCTCAATTGGGTGTTGATTGAAGGCGCACATGAAACTGGTGTGACTCTTCACCGAATGACTGAGAATTTTGATGAGGGTCCAATAGTCATTAAGCGTGCTATACCAATCAGCTTTACCGATACCGCGTTGACCTTGAGAAACAAGCTTCATCTTCTCTCAGTTCAACTTATCTCTGACCTCTTGACTGCCATAGAACAAGGTGTCGAGTTGCCGTCAATACCGCAAGCGAACAGTAAAGCCAAGTACTACAAGCGCCGAAGACCCGAGGACGGTCTCATCGACTGGTCAAAATCAAATCTCGAAATCTACAACTTGATACGTGCTCTAGTTGAGCCCTGGCCAGGTGCTTTCACCATTACCAGCAGTGGAGAAAAGGTTGTTTTCAAGGAATCTATTCCATTTGAAGCCATCGACAAACTTAGGGAACAGTTTTCTGGGGGCTAGCAACAGTGATGCAGAACTTTGATGGGACTATTTCTTCACTCCGTAAAGATAGTCGCGGGTTTGATTCGGCCCGAGTAGAAGCAGAGAATCAAGGATGGAGAGACCCGGAACAAACGTTGAGGTTTCGAGCTGGCTATGCCTTTCTTCGAAAAAGTTTTGCCAAACCAACTGCACCGATGCTTCCCTAAAGGAGTCTGGCTCGAGATATCCGGAAGATCCACTCCCACAAAGATACGAATCGCCACCAGCACGCTTAACTAGGTCAATCAGTCGCGCGGTGCCTTGGGATTTAACACCTAATGACGAAGCCATGACGAACTTCTGTGCATCGGAGAGTTTGAGTAACTCAATAGTTAGACATACTGCACGCAGATTGAATTCAAGCAGTGATTCGTGCTGACACGCGAAAACTTGATCAAGTAGCTCACTCAACTCCCTATAAAACGGGGCGTCTCGATACGCATCATGAAGAATTCCGCGATGGCTCTTTCGCCACTTACCGTCCTCGGCAATCAGTGTGGTTCGAATCTCCTGAACACCACTCGGGCGAGTGATCGGAATCGTAAGCCATCTTGGCTTTCCCGAATGAAGTATCTGGGTGCGATTCGTCCAGTTACCTCTCTGGATCTGTACGTCATCAAGAATCACAAAGACATCACATTGAAGCAACTTGTGAAAGAACCCGAGCCACGGCAGATAGTTTGGCTGATGTACAGCGACTACAGTTCGCATCATTATGAAGACCTCATGCTCGTATCAACGATAGATTGGGCGAGAGTCCGAATCCCTTTTCTAAGGCTGCGTGTCGAGCTTGCCGAGGATACACATAATCAGTTTGTAGTCGGAGGGTAGTACGTGAAGACAGCCGGCATTTACGCGAGATCGGTTGCTCCCGGAACATCACACTCGAGTTTTCGTCTGATTCTGGTTGTCCTTGTGTCCGTAGGCCGGAATGACCGCACTGTAGCTGTTTCCTATTCGCATCACTCATCTATACCCACAACTCAGTGTGCAGTCCTAAGAAGTTCACCCGAAGTTAGCTACCACTCTGGATTCGTTAGGAATAGAGGTTGAATTAGTAGCTGCTTGCAACTTTTTGACCCGACTGGATACTTTTGATGAAACAAGAATGAGGATCAATCAGAGCCTTGAGTTAAATTTTCGAAGTCCTTTTGGGTGACTAATCCGTCTGCTCATCAAAATAGTTCATCAAACGTCCGCTTAAGCGTCTCACTCACGTCGTCATGATTGATTTGAATCGATGTGCGATTCTCTCGACCCGACTCAAAAAGTGACGAGTCGTATCGACGCATGAAGTCTGCCGCGTCTCCAAAGACATGTCTAAACAATCGTTCGCGGGGCTCCAGGTACGTATCGCACCACCACTCTGGGTGCGTCAAGATTTGTAGCGGTCTGTCCGCGTTTTTCTGGGCAGATGAGAGGATATCCCCATATCGCCAATAGCCATTTGAGTCTGAGACATATGCAAACTTTGACATAACTTGACTCGAGTAAGAGTTGACCAAGCCGCCGTAACTGAGTTCGGTAAACATGGAGGTGGCGGAGCTTGGATTATGGAAACTGAAACACGCTGGTTTCTTCCCTAAAACCCTTGTAATTGTGGCAGCCTCGCAATCAATCTGATCTGAGAGCTTGTTCGAATCAGAAGCGACAGTGACTTCGTCTACTTCAATATGCAATCCAATTTCGTGACCTAGGCTCACAATCTCACGAAGTTGCTCTGAAACTCTCGAGCTCTCAATGTTGTACAGCTCAGCGCGGGGATTAACAAAGAAGATACTGGGGACACCGAGGTCAGCATCGATTCTGGCCAATTGAACTGCGGCACCAACTGAGATATCAACATCGTGACGCCAGACTGTTGGGCGACCGAGGCAATCCGCCATGAGGTAATCTGTAGTGAAGGTCCGCGACGACTTCAGAGCACTAACTGTCTGAGAATACCGTCTATATGTAAAGTCTTGTGTGTTTTCACTATTGTGAAACATTTCTTGATTCTATCAAAGCTCTAGAACCTGATCTCGAGTATTGGAACTTGAGTCTCGAAGTGGCAGTTCGAAAGCTGCCGTTGTCCTAATGGCACGAAGAACCGGAACATCATTTAACTCTCAGACGGTAGTGAGTTGGTATACCAAAGTTCTTGGCTCAAGAGGCACATTAAGAGATGGAATTCCGATCTTCTAGGTATCAGATTCGAACAAGAGGCTAGGAGTTCTCGACATCTATCCAACAGCACAGTTTGTCTCACGTTCAACTTTTCGTGCAGGCTAAAAAAGTTGTTCGTATAGATGAGCAAGAATCTCGTTCTGAAAGAACGCAGTTCCACCTGAACCAACACCAGCGACTATCAGGTCATTGCCTTCATATGTTGAAAGTAACTCAGCAGCCATCCCAAACTGTTCAAAAGTTGCGACAGTTGGGCTTGGATAACCACCAAGGGGGGGACTCACTGAACTCGTAATTCTTGTGCCGCTCTGGAGGAGACCAGACCTGCGAAGAAACTCTTCAGCATGACCAATGAGTTCTGAATCACCCATCGAGCCAGTAAGAAACAACTCAGTAGTCAACCGATTGTCACTTGGTTTACCAGAGAATCCTCGGTAGTTAGTAACTCGAAAGACACGTGAATCAAGTCCCGTTGCATACGCATAACAGAGATCCGAGTCAACTACTGGATCTACGAGATGGTGGACGAGTCGTAGCTGCACCCGTTCGATTTCAAAGCAGACATTATGATCGAGCAACTTGAGTGTCGTGACAGGTCCAACAGTCGAAATCAGTTGTCGATAGGCAACACGACTTACCGACTCATTCTCAACAATCTCGATGGAGTTGTTTCTTGCATCAACTTTATGAACTTTGACTCCGGTCTTTATGACTACTCCCTTCTCTATCGCACGTGCAGCCAAACCAAGCACAAAGAGTGATGCGTTTCCATTTCTCGGATAGAGCGACTGACGACCGTGTTGAAGCGCGAAAGGTAACTCACTCTGGTGGGGGAATGCAATACGATTCCGAAACTCAGACAATCCTGAATGCTTTAACCATTCTTCATGATTTGCGGCACGAAGTCTTGTTAGGTTTGCAAGTTGCAACGCGAAGCCCGATACCTGTGTGGTGTCGCCAAACCAATGCGCGAGGAGTGGCAAGATCAAATGTTCAGTAGCTTCATCTCCGAACCATGCGGATGAAACAGTGCGAGCGCTACTTCTTCGAATCTCTGCAGACGAGAGACTGTTTTCGCCATCTCTTGCTGATAGCACATGCGCAATCACGCATCTTGCTAAGTCTGGTCTTGTAGCTAGGACGTCAAGGTAAGAGGAGTCAGAATACACTCGCCCTCCTTCAATTGTCCCAGCGCGATCCCCCTGCTTGGATGAGAACCGCTGAAGCTGCTCGGGCTTGAATGCGCTCTCAATGATCTCGTCTATCACTGCGTTGCCCAGTTGCTGAGGAATATGCGTACCGAGATCGAACTCTTCACCCAAGGTTTTGAAGCCCGTCAATGCCCCACCTAGTTGCTTTGAATTCTCAATGAGGAGCACCTGGGTTCTGGGCATCAAATCCACTGCGAGAATGCTGGCTACAAGTCCGGTGATTCCACCTCCGAGCACCACTACTTGACTGTCCATCATGGCAACTCTTGCATAGTTACTGATTTGCTTCAGTCAACCGCTTCACATCTGTGATTCGTAGATATTTTCAGGCTTCTTGATCTGATCATTCTTATAGATCGCAATCATGAATTCGTATGGTAGAAGATCATGCCTTATGACAAAACGGCGGAGACCCCATTCCTTGAGCCAACCTAACACTGTCCCAAAATCCATATGTTGTGCCTCCCCCTGCTTGAAGTCGACAAGCGGAGAGAGAAAGTCACAAAACAAAACTTCCTTGGTAGATACAAGAAGTTGCTCGAGCCGAAGCCGAACATAACTTATAGATTCTATCGGGTCGCTAGACGTGACGATATTGAATACTCCCGAACAGAACACCGCATCGAACTTCTCTTGGATCGGTTTGAGTGGATCCACCAGCTCAAATCGTGCTGCTGAACTCTGGCGTCGTCGACATGACTCGATGAAACTATGCGTTATGTCCATCCCCGTATAGTCCGCGCTGACGCCGTGTGCATCTAGGTGTGACTTGAGAAATCCAAGTCCACAGCCGTAATCAAGAATTGACTTGTTTGGGTACATCAGAAGATACTCAGTAACGGGCCCGTAGCGCAGAGAGTGCCGTCCCTTGGGAGTCAACATCGCCGCAGATGAGTCCCCGTGGCGGCGATGGCTAGAGGTGTATAAATCGCGAATCTGGTCAAACTGATTCATTCAAATTTCCTCAAATACCAGTATGGATAACTTCTTAGAATCCTGTCTTGGGAAGTCTCCCTGATCCTTGGAGTACACCAATTGAGATATCGGTACTTGCGATTCGTGGCCCCGAACCGGCTCTTGAAGCGCAGGACCCCACTCTGCGACTCCCAAGTTCCTCCCCAATTCCAACGCGATATGCCGTTCTGAAAGTCTGTCAGCATTACTTGTGCGATGAGATGCGGCAAGACCTGTTGTTCTCGCATCTCTGGACTAACCACTGGGACAAAGTATTCCGTCGTAGATCCATAACGAAGTGTGAGAAGTGCCGAAGAAAGTGACGAGTCAACGTATCCACAGTGCAACCGAACTCGCTTTCCTAAGTGATGACGGAGGCAGTCAAACACTGAGTGGTTCTTCTCAACGCCTCCTAGACGACGAATCGCATTCGCGTGCTGGTATTCAAGAAACTGCCACTCTGCCTCTGAGTTAGCTTGACTCACTACCTGCCCAGTCGCCATTCCCTTCCGAATTGCATTTCTCATCTTCCCGTGAAACTGAACGAGTAACTCCTCGAGAGAGTCGGGGGGATCCCGTTTCCACTCGGTAATCTGTGAGACCCTGGTATCAGCAATCTTCAGATTGGTGAGATTGGCTAGGTCCTCAGTGACCCAGGGTTGAAGCGGGTGTTCAATAACTGTCACGGCGTCCCATTGTTTAGATGAAATCATCTGATCAAGATGCTGGAGCATAACTGATGCAACAATGGGAGATTCTCCTCTAGTCACTGGACCCCCATGGGAACCGAAGAATGGAAGCGAGTTCAATACCATTCCATGTGGTCCTGCCTTTTCTAATAGTGGGAACATCGCAAAGGGATTATGCGCGGGACCGGAAATAAGGTGTCGGTTCTTCGCGTCTAGGAGCATCGACAAGAAACTGCTGTACTCCGCAGAATAGTAGATAAAACCCATGTCTAGGCCAGAGGAGTCATAGCCTTCGTTTGGATCTAACTGAACAATTCTGCTATCCACGGCTAAAGTTGCTGACTGAGCAGCGAATCAACACTAAGGAGTGACCACACCAGTAACCGTCGATTAACCGCGCCGGACTGATGTTCGTCCAAGAGTGCTTGAGCTGTGGCAAAGTCTAGATATTCCCAGATTTGCGAAGAGGGGTTTCTCAACCTTCGATGCACGAACTCACTGCTCTCGCGGCGAAACCAAGATGCATCTGGCGATGAGAAGCCCTGCTTTGAGGCATTCACAATCTCATTTGGTATGAAGTCCGCCATAACATCGCGCATTATGCTCTTGCCCTTCTTTGTGCGCGCAAAGTAGCGCTCTTGCTTGTTCCCCTCCACGTTTTCATCAATTCGCTCGCTGTAATTCAGATCACGAACCTTTAGGCCGACGGGACAGCGCATTGCAAAGTCGACCAAGTCATTATCCAAGAGCGGTATTCGGGTCTCTAATCCATGTGACATGCTTAGCTTGTCCTCAACCACAAGCAGACCGTGCAGGAACGTGCGAGCTTCAAAATAGAGGCAATGGTTGACGTAATCTTCCCGCGTTTTTAGCTGATTTTCATGTTGTAGAAACACATCACGGAAGATGTCACGCGTCCACACATGCTGAACTCGATCCCAAATTGGGGCGAGGAGCCGCCTGAGCTCTGTATTGCTGACAAGCCGATGCCAGTATCGGTAGTAATCGTCTACAAAGCTGTCAAATGTGGATTCCGAATCTGCGCGGTAGTACCGCCAGGGATAGCCGCCGAACAGCTCGTCACCACCTGCACCTGACATCACAACTTTCACGAACTTACTTGCCAGACGTGCTACGAGAAAGTTCGGATAACTCTGACCGACACGTGGCTCCTCAATCTGGCGAACAACGCTGTCGAGGCAACGTTCCATATCGTAGGCGTTAAGGACAATCTCGTAGTGTTCGGTGCGAAATCGAGCAGACATCGCTTCGGCCCTGACGCGTTCATCAAACGCAAGTTCTACCCCCGATGCCGAAGAGAGATCAAACCCACAAGTAAACGTTTTAATGAAAGGCAACTTCTGAGAACTTATGGCCGTTATTGCACCAGAGTCGATGCCACCAGAAAGATACGATCCAATCTCAACATCCGCTTTGAGCTGACGCTCCACCGCCTGCGTCATCAATCGTGAGAGTTCCTCACGATATTCACGCTCGTCAACTGGGCCATTGGGCTCGGAGAAGTGATAGTCCCAATATCGCCAGGAAGTTATTTTGCCACCTGGATTGACGGAAACCACAGTTCCAGGGCTAAACAGCCGCACGCCCTTTGTGAGAGTTCGATCAGTGAAGATGTTCTGGAATGTGAAGTATTCCAATAGTGCCTCTTCATCTAGTCCACGATTGTGGCTCTGGCCTGCCAAGATTCCACGCTGTTCAGACGAGAAACGTATTCCAGCGGTATGGTGCTCCCAGTACAGAGGTTTGATGCCGTAACGATCTCTCGCGAGATGTAACACCTGTTCTCTCGAGTCCCAGATTGCAAAGGCGAACATCCCGTTGAATCTCTTGACACACTCTGAACCCCAATGTGCCCATGAGTAAAGAACAACTTCGGAGTCAGTTGATGAGCGAAACACAAAACCGACCTTCTCCAACTCGGACCGCAATTCCTTGAAGTTGTAGATCTCACCGTTGTAGGTAAGTGCATAACGACCATCCGGCGTCACCATCGGCTGTTTGCCCGCTGGAGATAGGTCGATGATGGCTAATCGACGGTGACCCAACCCGACTCCTTTGTCGGTATAGAACCCTTCGCCATCGGGCCCTCTATGGGCTATGGCATCGGTCATGTGTTTGAGTGTTCGGGGGTCTACAGGCGAGCCATCAAAATTCAAGACGCCCGCGATGCCACACATGTCAGAAGCTCTTGATTGTCTCAACCACGTAGCGATAGTCGTCAGGCGACATCTGGTTGTGAAGCGGAATCGCCATTGACTGATCATTGGCCAATCGCGCACCTGGATAGTCGCTGGGCTGGAATCCAAACTTGTCCCTGTAATAGCCGAGCATGTGCACTGCGTGGGTTCCTGGCCGCGTGGAAATCCCGCGATGTTGCAGCGTTTCCATCAACTGATTTCGGCTCATCGGTGCAGTTTGGGCATCAACAAGCGTGACGAATGATTGCCACGCGTGTTGCCCTTCGATTGGCACTTGCGGGAGCTGCAACCAGCCCACTTCTGAAAGATTTGTGATGTAAAACTCCGCCCACTTCTGTCGCTCAGCCACGAATGCCTCAAGTTTTTTGACTTGAACGAGCCCAACAGCCCCTTGGAGATCAGTCATTCGGTAGTTAAAGCCGAGCAAGTTGAAATCTGGCAACAGATATGGCCGCGTGCCGCGATGGCGCTCTTCCTCTGAAATCGAAGCACCATGATTGCGAAGTTGACTGCAGGTTGATGCGAGATTGGAGTCATTAGTTGTAATCATCCCGCCCTCACCAGTCGTGACCGACTTTCTCGGGTGAAACGAGAACACACCTGCGAGACCGAGTGTGCCAGCCGATCGACCCTTATAGGTTGCACCGGCTGCACATGCGCAGTCTTCAATGATGGGAATCTGGGGAGGAACCACTTGGCGAAGTGCGTCAATGTCGGCACACAGCCCGAAGAGGTGCACCGCTATCACCGCTCGAGTTCTCGATGTGATTCTATGCTCCACGTCTTCGGGTGAAATGTTGAACGTCTTTGGATCGACGTCAGCAAGCACTGGTGTTGCTCCGCAGTACAACACCACATTGGCCGTCGAAACCCAAGTAAATGCGGGCACGATGACCTCGTCACCTGGGCCAATTCCTAGTGCCTCAAGCACCAAATGCAGGCCAGTCGTGCAGCTGGTGGTCGCTATGGCATGGGCTGCATGATGAAGCTCTTTAAAGCGGGCCTCAAATTCTGAAACTTTCGGGCCTTGGGTGAGCCAACCCGACACCAGAGGCTCGCGAACCGCCTGCCATTCTTCCTCACCGGTACTCGGCACCGAGATTGGAATGTTCCTCTTATTCACCTATTCGCTGCCCTGATTCTGACGGCGCCAATCAATGAGATTAGAGAGACCGGTACGAAGGTCATCTTGGTAGCTGAACCCTAGGTCTTTCGACGCCTTGAGAGGTGAGCCGATTCTGTTTTGCACCAAACGACGAGCATCTTCGGCGCTGTACGGCTTGTATTGAACTGCGAGGTTCGATCCTCGCAACTGCAAAATCAAATCACAAAGCTGCTTGATACTTGTCTGGATGCCGGTGCCCACATTGTAAAACTCGTCCGTGACGTCAGCCTGTAGGGCAAGCACATTGCAGCGAGCTGCGTCGCGAGCGGTGATGAAGTCATACGCCTGCGAACCGTCACCATTAATCATCGGGGTTTCATTTGCGTCGATCTTGTTCAGCATGATTGGGATGACACCCGTGTAAGCGGCGGTTTGATCTTGATGTGGACCGTACACATTCATGTATCGAAGGCCGACATAACTCAAGTTGTACCGATCATGGAATGCCCGACACATAGCCTCGCCCGCAATTTTGGTGGCGCCATAGAAATTGCGATTATTGAACGGATGATCTTCGGTCATTGGCACTTCAACTGCATCGCCATAGACCGACGCTGACGACGAGTAGACGAGTCGTTCAATATTGTGGTTAGTGCACGCTTCGAGAACATTGAAAGTGCCCGCGACATTGACATCAAACGCTGTGCGTGGGTAGTCCTTACAGTGCAGTAACCACATTGCTGCCAGGTGAACAACACCGTCTGCCTGACTCACCGCCTTATTCAAGACATCGACCTCTCTAATGTCGCCTCCATCAGGGAATACCGAGCACCGCACGTCACTTAGTGATTCCGTCACGTTGCTTAATCTTCCGCGTGCGAGGTTGTCATAGATGATGACTTTGCCAACATCAGTTCTGAGAAGTTCGGCAACAACATGGCTTCCGATAAAACCAGCTCCGCCGATGACGAGAATAGATTTGCCAGAGATTTTCATGACGGAGACATATTGAAACTACCTCAGTTAACTGCTAACTGATTGGTAGCAGTCGTGGAATCCATGGCATACGCCAACTCAGCTTGTCGCTTGCCGTCACATCTGACATAAGTCGCAGCCACTCGGAGGCAGATTCTCTGTGGAGATAGTCAACGACGGTGTCAGCCGCGATTGATTTATTCGGTTGGCGAAGAGACTCATAGATGAGGTGGAATGTCGCATCACTCAGAGCCTGCGTTATAGGAGTGCTGAGTCGTGCTGAAGTCTCAAGCCAATCCTTCAGGGCTTGCCACCCTGACACACCCGTTGACTTGACCTCGTATGAGACACCTTCGACGGCCGCCATGACGAGATGCGAGTAACCAAAGTTGCCCGAATCGATCAGTACTTCTTGAGCGCGTTTTGCCATACGAGACACAGATTCGATGTCTGCCATCGCTCGGAGGACTTCATCCATATTGGAGTAGTCGTCGTGAAGTGGGATGTAGTGGGTCCACGGTTCGAGTACGCCAAGGTAATCGTCAAGACGAAGAATCTGACATGTGCCAGCTGCAGCAGCTTCAAAGAGGCGCGGACTAATAGCCGAGAAACGATGTCGGTTGTCTCGGCGACGAAGGAAACCGAAACTCTGTGAGGTCAGCTCACGTCCAGAGTGACGATGCTTGTAGGCCTCAACTCGGCTGTAGAGAAGACCATACGGGTCGGCAATACTGGCACCGCCTTTCATGCCCACGGTGAACTTGCATTGAGCCAGAAACTCAAGCCAGGCAGATCCGACGAAGCCGTCTTCTGTTCGAGTCGAGACGTCAACGACGAAACCTGCTTCACGAGCCGCAGCCGCTAAGCGAAGTGACTGTTCGGCTTTTTGTTGGGCGTAGCTGCCGAGGTGTGGCGGCATCATGCGTACACGTTGCCCAAGATCAATAGGCCGATCTGGCAGTGCAAGAGTGCTCATGGCCTTGGCTGGTGCGTACCCCGTAAGTACCGTTTTAAACTCCGCACGTTTGCTTGACTTCGGATACAGCACTTCGAGGTCGTTGTCGATTGGTGTGAGGATTCGTTTGACCCCCCAAGACACACACCAGTTGTCCAACAGTCGATGACACCAGAAGTCATCTTGAGGTATCGCTACAACACTTCCTGCTCTTCGGGCAATGTCTCGGTGGCGATTCTTGATGTACGGCCAAAGTGGCGTGAATCGATAATTGAGATAGTCATAGTTGACGATTAAGAGATCGGGTGAGACACCATCAGCAATGTCTTTGGGAAGCGGCTGGGCGAAGTGCAGGTACTGCACGTCTGCATTCGGGAGATGCTCACGAAATGCCAGCAGGTGGTCAATAGTGGTCTGACGGCTTGTCGGACGGAGTGCATGAATGATGAGGACACGAGGTTTGACGTCAGTCATGGGGTGCTAATACCACCGGTGATGAAGTCGCGTCTTGCGCAGTAGCCAGTGGGCGAACCTCGGAGAGAACAAGACCAACCGCTGTGCGACATGCTGCAGCCACGCCGGCATGAAGTAGCTCATTCTCACGAGAGCCATGACTCGCGTTGCGTCGGTCACCAATGCGGTCTGCTTGAGCTCCGAAAGGAGCTCGCTTGGAAGTTGCTCGGCGTTTGGGTCTTGCAGTAGCTCCCGACATTGTTCAGCATGTCTCGTGATGATCGCACTACAAACTCTCAACTCGTATTCAAAGTCACGAAATTCAGTCACGCGCAGTGCCAACCTGATGCAGTATTGAGTTAGCAATCCGTGCCGCTGCATGCCCGTCACCGAACACCTCTTCGGCTAAAGGCTGGCGAGTCATTCGCGACCAGTCATGTATCGAAGTAATGAGTTGCGGGTCTACGATATTCCAGCCTGCCTCTACGGTCTCTAACCACTCCGTCTCATGTCGAGCTGTGACACAAGGGCGTGCAAGAAGTGCTGCTTCTTTTTGCAAACCGCCAGAGTCGGTAACAACTGCTAAAGACCCAAGGAGAGCATGAATCGTCTGATGGTACGAAAGAGCAGGCCAAAGACTTACTGAGGGAGGTTGAACGATACGGGCATCTTTCATGCGAATCGCAAGTCGTGGATGCACGGCTATTCGAACATCGTCATGCATCGAACCCAATCGTTCGAGTACGTAACGAAGTCGCATCTCGGTGTCGGTGTTTTCTGCTCGGTGAATGGTCGCAAACACGTATTCACCACCACTTCGCCACCCATCCGGCATGGTGGGGGGTGATACTCGAACTTGTTGCTCCACATAGCGGAGTGCATCGACCATGACATCACCCACGAGTCGCGATCGATCGGCTAGACCCTCTCGAGCCAGTATCGCCATTGCAGTTCGTGTTGGTGCAAGCAGAAGATGAGAAAGATGGTCAGCCGCAATACGGTTGACTTCTTCGGGCATGCGACGGTTGTATGACCTCAGCCCCGCTTCGACGTGAACCAACACTTCCGAACGCTTGGCGACGACGACAGCAGCGGCCAGGGTGGTGTTTGTGTCACCGTAGATGACCACTACATCAGGGCGAAGTTGAGTCAGGGCGCCGTCAAGACGAGTCATGATGGTTGCTGTTTGCCCAGCATGCGAATCCGACCCTGCCCCGAGATTGATTGCAGGCTCCGGCAAAGCAAGATCATCAAAGAAGCTCGAAGACATGGAGTCGTCGTAGTGCTGCCCGCTGTGGATGATTGCATGGTCGATGCCCAGCCGCTGAAACTCATGGTGCACCGGCGCAACTTTCACAAATTGCGGACGAGCACCAACCACACTCACGATTTTTGGCGATACAGCACTCACCGCCACGTCAAGTAGTTTACGGACAGTATGCAGAACGACTTACAGCAAAAGAACTCTGAATACTGGAGTGCGCTTTGCGGGTCGCGTGCCGCCAAGAAGATTGGACTCGAGGCTGGTGATCCAAGTGGTGTTGACAAGTTCGACGCGTGGTTCTTCAATTTCTATCCGTATCTGCTCGGTGATCAATTCATCCCATGGAGCTCACTACGTGGCAACAAGGTCATAGAAATCGGCCTTGGGTATGGCTCAGTAAGTCGGCGACTCAGCACAGCAAACGGTCAGGTTGTCTCGGTCGATGTAGCCCCAGGTGCGGTGAACTTTGCGCGCGATACCGCCAAGAATTGCTCACCTGTTCGCGCAAGCGCCTTAGAGCTTCCCTTCCCTACGGATACGTTCGACTTATTGGTCTCGCTCGGCTGCCTGCACCACACGGGCGACCTAGCAGGGTCGCTTCGTGAGTGCCTACGCATCGTGAAACCGGGCGGCAAGTTGATCGTGATGGTATACAACCGATTCTCATACAAACGATGGATCGTGTCTCCTGTTGACACAATCAAGTACTTGCTACGAGAACGTCGAGGTGAGTACACCAATAGCGGTAGGTCTGCCCCACGTCGTGTCTCTTGGTTCTGGGACCGTAGCCCAACCGGATTGGCACCGCCCCACACAGAATTCGCATCACACGCTCAGCTTCGGTATCTGTTGAAGGACGCGAGAAGTGTTGAGGTCGTCACTGTCAACATTGACTCACTCTTCAAAGAGCAGATTCGCCTCTCACTCTTGAACTCTTGGCTTAGTCGCCGACTCGGACTTGACCTCTACGTCACGGTGCAGAAGTAGATGAACGGAACGAACACTGCCGTTGTGGCACTTGGAAAGATCGGCCTCCCTCTCTCGGTGCAGTTCGCTCGCAAGGGTGCATGTGTAGTAGGTGCAGACGTCAACCAAGCCGTTGTCGACCTGGTTAATGAGGGTAGAGAGCCGTTCCCCGGAGAATTCGGTCTGCAAGATGCCTTGCGTGTTGTCGTGCAAGATGGTCGCCTTACGGCAACTACTGACACGGAAGAGGCTGTTCGTTCATCGCAAGCTGTGGTGGTGGTGGTACCTCTCTTCGTTGACGAGAAGGGCATTCCAGACTTTCGGTCAATGGACGCAGCCACCGAGGTGATCGGTCGCGGCTTACAAGCTGGCTCTCTAGTGTCGTATGAAACGACCCTTCCGGTTGGCACGACGCGACAACGTTTTGCACCACTGTTAGAGAAGCATTCTGGCTTGGTTGCAGGCCGAGACTTTCACCTCGCATTCAGCCCCGAGCGAGTACTCACTGGTCGCGTGTTTGCAGACCTACGTCGTTACCCAAAGCTTGTCGGAGGTCTGACAGCTGAGTGCGGGCTCGCAGCAAAGAAGTTCTATGAGTCGGTGCTCGACTTTGATGTGCGAACCGACCTGCCCCAGGCGAATGGAGTGTGGGATCTCGGGAGTTGCGAAGCTTCGGAGATGGCGAAACTTGCAGAGACTACGTATCGAGACGTGAATATCGGTCTCGCCAACCAGTTCGCTAAATTCGCGTCGAAGAGTGGTATCGACATATTCAAGGTGATCGAGGCTTGCAACTCACAGCCTTATAGCCATATCCACCAACCAGGGATTGCGGTCGGCGGGCACTGCATTCCGATTTACCCACAGATGTATTTGTGGAATGATCCGGATGCCACGGTCGTGCGAGCTGCCCGCGAAGCCAACTGGTCGATGCCATCGCATGCGGTTGATCTTCTCGAACGCGCTCATGGTGCACTTGAGGGTCAAGTAGTAGTGGTGCTGGGGGCGAGCTATCGAGGTGGAGTGAAAGAAACTGCCTTCTCCGGCGTGTTCGCCGTCTGCGACGAACTGATGAAGCGCGGGGCGGTCGTATCAGTGCACGACCCGATGTATTCGCCTGAAGAAATGGCGGCTCTCGGTTTCAGTCCCTTCACCCGTGGTGACCATGCCGACGCAGCAGTTCTGCAGGCCGATCATGCCGAGTATGCGACGTGGGGACCACAAGACATTCAAGGTATTCGCACGCTGCTTTGCGGCCGTTCAACGCACCTCTCGAATCTCATTACTCACTGCTGCGTGGTGTATGTCGACGGGCGAGTCGCCCAACCCGAAACCACATTAACTACTTAAGACCATGCATTGGGCAATCTAGTTGAAACAAGTCAACGTTGTTTGCAGTAGTGGTTTGCGTTAGTCAATTAGAAGTTGACTCGGGTCAACTTGCTGCCCATGAATGCCAAAAAACTGCGCACTACGCAGCGGTAGACCTGTTGCCCACCCCCTACTCCATCTTGGGTCAGATTCAGTATTGCGTCCAGACCATCCTGCACTCATACAACCATCATCTGAATACACGCGAGCTTCATCAAACAACAAGACGGCCAGATTACCGTCAAGATCTTCCTTGAGACTCTCAATCGTTGCGGAATCTGACCAACAAACGTTAGCGCCAGATAAATTAATAAGTGGTGACAAATGATGCCCAGTCGCTCCTAGAGCAAGCCGCGTACATGTATAGGCATCGAGTTCTCTGTCAGAGTCCTCCGAAGACTCAATACAAATTGGCACCTTGTTCGGAACCTGAAGTAGCGCTTGAACTCCTTTGGCGTAGAAGGGAATCTGCGCCGATCCCCCAAGAACAGACAGCTGTGAAAGGGGATTGTTGAAGGAAAGAAATACGAAAAGCAGAACAACGAGCCGCGTGACTCTGCTTTTTCTGTCATGCGAAGCTGTTGCTACATCTAGGAGCCCCTTTATCGCAGCCGGAAGTAATCCAAACGAAATGATGTACTGAAACTTCTGGACGCCATAGGTAGGAGAGAATTCTGGTCCACTTGACCATCCCAGCAGAGTCAGCACTACCACTCCTGCGGCACAGCACGTTGTAATGATTCTTCCGTAATGGAACTCACGGGAATCTCTCCAAGCGTGAATTAGCGCAAATAGCAGGATCATGAAGACTATTGGGGCGTCAATTGTGGCGTTGCCCCCCCCCAGTGAGATCTGTTTCGTAAGCCAAGAAAAATCGAGGGTCTTCAACGAATCGTACAACCACCAGGTGTCCCTAAGAAACAAGTAGAGCACCAAGCACACAAAAAGGCCCACTGATATCCAGAGCCCTAATGGTTTGTTTCTTCTATGGTTGTGTTGCTTTGCAGTCACTCCTAGCTCACGTATCTGCAGCAAACTAATCGCGAAGAGAGCAGGGACTAGAACGAATCGAAGGGGAAACCACGCGCTTGATGCTGCCACGAGACAAACCGCAGAAGACACAAAAGTTGCTGGACGAGCCCACTGTTGACTTGGTTCGCACTGACTGTCGCCCAAGGAGGCTGCAGGATAATTTGTGGCTGACAAAAAGAGCACGGCAACCAGAGCGCTGAGGTGCCCGAATCTCACTAACCCGAGTAGCAGTGGAAGGGAAATGAACAAAAAAATGAAGAATGCAGAAGTACCCACCGGACGATTACGTCGTTCTTGAATGAGAAAATCCGAGGCTACGTACAAAAGGAGTGAAATGACCAAAAGGTAAACAGCAAAAAGTGACTCGAACGACAGAAGTCCAATTGGTCCAGGTCCGCCGCCTCGCAACAATGTTTCGCGCAATGACTGCACAACCGATAACGCCGCTGAGTGGTTTCCACTCTGCTCGTCAACAACACCCCCTTGGTGCAGTAGCGCAGCGTTGTTGAGGAATATTGCGTTATCTTCCCCGAAACGCAGTATGAGTTCAATTACATTTCGCGGCATTAGTCGGTGCAGCAGTAACTGAGCAGCAGCAATTCCTAGTGGAGCAAAAACCCAAGAAATACGCGTCTTCGATGCAACACTGATTTCATTGCAGTGTTGTAACGCAAAAAGAAACGCTGTCACAATGACCCCAATTGCAACGTCACGCGTGCTGGGCCTCCAATTGATCGGACTTTGCCACATAATCCACACAACTGCTGTCGCTACCGAGATACCTTCAACGAAAGATCTGTAGGCTCGCGGTGCGCTGCCAGAAATGCCACCCAAGAGCGCCATCAATGTTGTAAATCCAATTGAATGGGAAAGTGAACTTCTTGTCAAGATTGCCGTTGAAAATGCACACAGTGCCGTCACGACTGCTGCCATCAATCTTTGGTGAGGCAAGTTCGCTATCCCTACGTTGGCTAACCGCATAGAGGGGCTATTCCTGCACCAACTCGATGAGGGTGCCGAACGAACCCTTCGGATGAATAAACGCCACGGTCGTGCCGCGCGAACCAGGGCGCGGCTCTTTGTCGATTGGCGTGGCACCCGCTGCGATCATCGCCGCAAGTGCCGCCTTGCAGTTGGCCACTCGATAGCCGATGTGATGCAAACCTTCACCGCGCTTCTCGATCGACTTGGCAACCGGCGAGTCGGGTCGCGTCGGGGTCAAGAGCTGCACGTAACTTTCGGCGACCTTCAACAACGCCTCTTCGACACCATCACGCTCGACAACTTCACGATGGTCGACCGTTGCACCAAAAGCCCGCTGGTAGTAGTCGATCGCTGCTTCGAGGTCGCTGACTGCAATCGCAACGTGATCAATCTCGGTGAGGATCATCTACGGAACCTTCGCAGGCGTGCCTCGCCCACTTTCTCACGTAGTTCACGATTGGTCACGCCTTCGCCTTCGCGCTCGGCCAGACACAACACACCGATCTTTCCTTCGTGCAGATTGCGGTGCACCTGATATGCCGCTTCGCCGGCCTGCTCAAGGGTGAACACTTGTGACATCACGGGGTCAATCATGCCTTTGGCGATGAGGCGATTGGCTTCGTAGGCCTCACGGTAATTGGCGAAGTGAGAGCCGACTAGTCGCTTGAGACGCATCCAAAAGAAGCGATTGTCGAACTCGAGCATGTAACCACTCGTCGCCGCACACGTGACGACAGTGCCGCCCTTTTTCACCACGTACATTGACGCACCGAACGTCGAACGACCAGGGTGTTCAAAGACGATGTCAGGGTCTTCACCGACGAGCGCTCGAATGTCGCCGCCGAAGCGTCGCCACTCACTCTCGTTGTGTGTGTTGTCTTCGTTCCAGAACTTGTAGTTGCCTTTCGACCGATCGATGACCGCCTCGCAACCCATCTCGCGCAAGATGCGCTCTTTGTCGGGCGAAC